>Ga0233432_10001793_pt1 | contig 20466 bp, 22 predicted proteins | sample SI_122_August201_6_FD_179870 | JGI IMG/M metagenome (GOLD analysis project Ga0233432, IMG submission 179870) | Seawater microbial communities from Saanich Inlet, British Columbia, Canada - SI_122_August2016_10_MG | ecosystem: Environmental > Aquatic > Marine > Inlet | place: Canada: British... | reverse complement strand
CTAAATCTTGCTTGAGGAAGTGATGCCGAAGTTGTTCGAGCTGCGGTACTTGCCAGGAAAAAAGCCCCGTCATGGGTGATCGCTCTGCAAGCTGAGCCAGTGCTGCTCAATAAGGCTCAGTACGCTCTGCTTCACAGTACTTTGGGACTGACTGGCATCGACAATTTGGGTTCGCTTCTGGGTCTGAGCGCGATTCAAAAAGATCGCTCTGGCCCGCTCAAAAAATGCGTGTTGTTCAGATTCGAAGCGGTCCGGTGCGCCAACTTGCGCGGCCCGTGTTAGACCAATCGCAATCGGAACATCTAAAAGAACCGTGAGGTTCGGCGCAAAGTCGCCCAGGGTTAAGTCTTCAAACTGCGCAATAAGGGTCGCACTCATGCCTCGCCCCCCACCTTGATAAGCATAGGTTGAATCCGTAAATCGATCACAAATCACCCAATCGCCACGTGCAAGGGCTGGCTCAATGCACTCGAAAACGTGCTGTGATCGGGCCGCAAACATCAGACCGAGTTCTGTCAGATCGCTGAGGTTTTGATTTGAGGGGTCCAACAAAAGTGATCGCAGCGCTTCTCCAATCGCCGTGCCGCCGGGCTCCCGCGTTGTCACAACCGATTCGCCTTGGGCCGTGAGCCACCCGGATAGTGCTGTCATGAGACTGGATTTACCAACGCCTTCGGTGCCTTCAAGCGTGATAAATTGACCTCTGGGGGCGGTTGTTACCATGATGAACCAATCTGCCTCGATGAGTCTGATAGTTTAATGCGAAATCAAAGATGATGCGCGCTCATTTGCCTCTTTGGTATTGATTGACGGCTCGGTTGTGCGCCTTAAGATCAAGCGAAAATTGGCTTGAACCATCGCCTCGACCGACAAAATACAACCAATCCCCATCGGCTGGCGTTAGAACAGCGGTTAATGCGCCGGCGCCTGGATTGCAGATCGGTGTAGGGGGTAATCCGGCGCGCGTGTAGGTGTTAAACGGTCCATCCGAGGTAAGATGACGTCGTTTTAAATCGCCATCAAAGACAGAACCCAAACCATAGATAACGGTTGGATCAGACTGCAAGCGCATCCCTTTCTGCAAGCGGTTTAAGAAAACCCGAGCGATTTTGTATCGATCTTCATTGCGGCCTGACTCACGCTCAACAATTGAGGCTAGGATCAGGAGCTCTGTTGGGCTTAGAAGATCTTGCTGTGGGTGCGTTTCCCAGAGGTGGGCTAACCGTTTACGCATGGTCTGATGGGCTTGTTTAAGAAGCTTAAGATCCGTGTCACCGCGCGTGTAATGATAGGTTTCAGGGAATAACCATCCCTCCAAAGGCCTCGGTGCACCGGTGACTGCAATGGCCAATTCCGTCTCAGTCATCCTGGTTGTGACAGACCTTAATCCCTCCGCCGCCTGGAGCAGGGCTCGCCATTGCGTAAGGGTCCAGCCTTCTGGAAAGGTCAGTTTGCGGGTATATGCTTGTCCTGAGCGGAGCTGCTCAAAGAACGCCAGGACGGTCGAGCCTGGTTTGACTCGGTATTCGCCAGCTTTAATGGCGCCTTTGCTACTTAGAGTGCGATCCAGCAAACGGAGCTGCCACAGGGACTGCTTTGACTGACCCGCATTAATGAGCTGTTGCCCAAGCCGGGTAATGTTTGTCCCGGGTTCAACTATGATAAGCGTAGGCTCATTAATGAATAGCCTTTGTTCGCTCAAGCGCTCGAGCCAAAGAATGCTCAGCGCAATACTGATTACCAAACCCGTGACCGCCCAAGCGGTTTTACGCATCATTTAGCATCCATGATCCACACACTGTGCGCCCGTGAATGACTGACACTAAGGGTCAAAAGCCTTAAATATAACCGTACCATTGGTGCCGCCGAATCCAAAAGAATTGCTCAACACCGCATTAATGGGACGCTGTTGGGCAATTTTCGGGACGTAGTTTAGATCGCATTCGGGGTCTGGATGATCCAAGTTGATGGTGGGTGGCGCAATATTGGTTTCGAGCGCCTTAATAGCAAGCACCGCTTCGATTGCACCGGCGGCGCCCAGTGCGTGCCCAATCATTGACTTCGTTGAACTGACGCATAGTTTAAAGGCGTGGTCTTGAAAGACCGTTTTTATGGCTTGGGTTTCCGCAATGTCGCCCAGTGGGGTCGATGTCCCATGGGCATTGATGTAATCGATTGCACTCGGGGCGAGCGCCGCATCGTTCAACGCCGCCGTCATGGCGCGCGCGGCGCCAGCGCCATTTTCAGCGGGTTGCGTCATGTGCGCAGCATCTGCGCTCATGCCAAAGCCAGCCAGTTCACAATAGATTTTTGCGCCGCGTGCTTTCGCATGCTCGAACGCCTCGAGCACGATAACGGCCGCGCCATCACTCAAGACAAAGCCATCACGGTCTTGATCCCAAGGCCTGCTTGCCGCCTCGGGCGCATCATTTCGGGTGCTCAAGGCCTTCATTGAAGCAAAGCCCGCCATCGTGGTGGGCGAAGTTGCTCGTTCTGCGCCCCCTGCGAGCATCACATCGGCATCGCCGTATTGGATCATTCTGGCAGCCAACCCGATGTTGTGGGTCCCGGTTGTGCAGGCTGTCGTAACCGCGATATTTGGACCGAGGAAGCCGTATTTTATAGACAGGTGTCCAGCAACCATATTAATAATTGAAGACGGCACGAAAAAAGGGGAAACCTTTTGCGGTCCTTTTGCTTGAAGTACGTCATGGCAGGTCTCGATCGTAACAATGCCGCCAATACCCGATCCAACCGCAACGCCGACGCGCTCGAGATTGAGCTGGTCAGAGTCTAGACCGGCATCCGCAACGGCTTGGATGCCCGCAACCAATCCGTATTGAATAAAGCCGTCCATACGGCGAGCTTCTTTCCTTGGGATATAGGGCTCAAGATCAAACTCAGGGACATTACCGCCAAAGCGCACAGCAAAGCCTTCGGTGTTAAAGCTTTCGATTGGACGGATGCCGCTTTTGCCAGCTGCAATGGCCTCCCAGCTTGCGGTAGTGGTCACGCCAAGCGGGCTCAGCATGCCTAGGCCTGTTACAACAACACGCCTAGTCACAGTGATCGCTCATCGCGTAAGCGCTGTAATGCTTTTTGCATGGGAATATCAGCACAGCTGATGCGGCGCGTGCCCGATCAGCTGCGTGCCAGGTAGGGATTTTAGGTGTGGGCTTCGATATAGTTGACCGCTTCCTTAACGGTTGTGATTTTTTCAGCTTCTTCATCAGGAATCTCTGTCTCGAACTCTTCTTCCAGAGCCATTACCAGTTCAACGGTATCGAGAGAATCTGCACCCAGGTCTTCTACAAATGAGGCTTCCAGAGTGACTTCGTTTTCTTTGACACCCAGTTGCTCACAAACCAGCTTAGTAACGCGTTCTACGATCGTGCTCATGCTTTGGTACTCTCCTAATATTATGCAGCAGTGCTGCGGTAGTTTAATGAAACGAAAGACGGCTTGAAAGGCTTAATTTGCCGCCTGCGCTGAACGTTTTTTTGCTGCGATGTCGCTGGGTCTCAGCTCATATACAAGCCGCCGTTGATTGCAATCGTCTCGCCGGTGATATAGCCGGCTACATCGCTGCTTAAAAATTGCACCAAGGCCGCTACTTCTTTCGGCTGGCCGAGTCGCGCTGCTGGGATTCTTTCAAGCATTTTCGTTTGCTGATCAAGCGACAAGGCGTCGGTCATATCGGTTGCAATGAAGCCAGGCGCGATGGCGTTAACGGTGATATTGCGACTCGCAAGCTCCGCCCCAAGGGCGCGCGTGAAACCTTCTAGCCCAGCTTTAGCAGCAGCGTAATTAACTTGCCCTGGATTCCCCATCCGCCCAACAACTGAGCTGATATTAATAATACGGCCAAATTTCGCTTTCATCATGCCCCGCATAAAGGTCTGGGTCAGATGAAAAACGCCGTTTAAATTGGTGTTGATCACAGCATTCCATTCTGCCGGTTTCATGCGCATTGCTAAGTTGTCTTGGGTGATGCCGGCGTTGTTAACCAGGATAAGTGGTGCGCCGTGATCAGCTTTGAGTGCGGCTGCAAACGCATCAATCGATGGTTGGTCGCTTAGATTCAGGACATAGCCCTGTCCCTGCCCCATCATTTGCTCGGTAAACTGGTCTGCGCCAACTTGGGTCGTTGCTGTACCCAATACATAATAACCCGCTTTCGCCAAAGCCTCTGCAATCGCAAGGCCAATGCCTCGAGATGCGCCGGTAACAACGGCTGCCGGGTTCATGATTGCTGAGCTCGAAGTTCCGAAATATTCGCAACATTCTGGAGGTTGGCGGTCGTCATCGATTTTTCGATTCGCTTGTTAAGACCGATGAGTACTTTGCCAGGCCCACATTCAACGACCTGAGTAACGCCCGCTTTGTGTAAAAATTGAATCGATTCGGTCCACCGCACGGCGCTATACAGTTGTGTCACAAGATGCGCTTTCATTAAAACAACGTCATCGCAAGGCGCGGCCAGTACATTTTGAATCACGTCGATTGTGGGCGACGAGAATGTGACTTGATCTAATGTGGCGCGCAAGTCATCAGCTGCTGGACGCATGAGTTCGCTATGAAATGGTGCGCTAACGTTTAAAGCAATCGCCCGTTTTGCGCCGGCCGCTTGGCAAAGCGCAATGGCCCGATCGAGCGCAGCTTGCGTGCCGGATATCACCACTTGACCTGGGGCATTCAAATTTGCCGGTTGCACACTGCCAGATTCAACATCGAGCGTCGCTTGACGACAGGCGGCTATAATTTCGTCGTCTTCTAAGCCCATCACGGCGGCCATACCACCCGCCCCCAACGGGACAGCGGCCTGCATTAACTGCCCCCTTTTTTGGACGACGCGTACCGCATCTGTGAGCGATAAAACATGACTGGCAACCAAGGCGCTATATTCGCCCAAGCTATGCCCGGCCACAAAATCAGCAGTGCCGCCTGCTTGCGTCCACAATCGCCAAAGAGCGATACTGGCGGTTAATAAAGCGGGTTGGGTAAATTCGGTTTGATTGAGCTGCTCGACTGGGCCCTTCTGAACTAAAGCCCACAGATCATAGCCAAGGGCTTCAGAAGCCTCTTCAAACGTTTCAGCAACGGCCTCAGCGCTCTCACCGAGCATTCCCTGCGCTTGTGAGCCTTGGCCAGGGAATAAAAAAGCGGTTTTCATCGATTTGATCTCTTAATCAAAGCTGTACCAGGCGGGATTTAGGCAATGCAGAACCCCGCCCCAGCGGATTAATCTTCGTCAGATGTCGTGTGGATCACTTTCTTGCCGCGATAAAAACCATCAGCGGTAACATGATGCCGGCGATGGGTTTCGCCAGTGGTTGAATCCTCGGATAGGGTTGGTCCCTTGAGGCTATCATGAGCGCGTCGCATGCCGCGTTTTGAGCGCGATACTTTGTCTTGTTGTACGGCCATAATTGGCTCCTAATCAGTTAATCTTTTTCGGTTAAACGTTTTAATCCAGCAAAAGGACGTTGACGCCCTTCTTCAACTTCGCCGTCAGCTTGGCTTGCATCCAGTATGACTTCTATCAGCTCGGGTATTTCAAAAGCCGGGTCACAATCCTCATGTTTTGGCGACATTGGCAGCGCTAATAACAGCTGGTCTTCGATGATGTCCGCGGTGTCAACCAGGTCGCCGTCGGTTAATAAGCTGTCCTGATCACTTCGTAATTGTTCGATTACCTTTTTGTGACTTGCTAAAACCATCTCGATTTCGCAGCCGCTATGGAGTAAGACAGCCTCTAAACAACGTTGGCAACGCCATTGCTGCTCAAACTGCGCCTCACCCACGACCAAAACCCTGCCAGGGCCATCCTGCCTAAATTGTAACCTAACCATCACGGATTCTGGCACACTTACGGTATCCAGATCGTTATCGAGCAAGGCGTCTGCAAGACGCGGCATCCGGGTTATTGGCAAAAAACCCTCGAGCAGGGCCTCTTCCACACCCGCATGAGGATAACGAATACGCTTAGGTAAGGCCTCATTCAACATACGGGCCGCATCTTAGGCATCTCTTCTGTGGCTGTCAAAGCATTCTTAGGCGCAATGTTATGAGGAAAAATCAGGAAATCGAAGGAAATTGGTCGCTGGTGCTGGCCTCCGAATCAAACGCTAGGCGATCAATCTTGACGGGGCTCAGGCTCGTCTTCGATGTGATCGGGCCGGATTTTTGTGAAACGGATCAGCCAGGCGTTCCGCCTGCTGAGATCGCCTTGATCAATGCCGAGGGTAAAGCGGGCTCCGTTGCGGCAAAGTTGGCTGATAGGCTGGATGCAAACGCCATCATCATTGGCTCGGACCAAGTGTGTTGCACGCAATCAGGGATAGTCCTGCACAAACCTGGTTCAGCTGACCGGGCGATTGATCAATTGACACAGGCATCGGATCAATGGCTGACGTTTTATAGCAGTTTGGTCCTGATCCGGAATGGCGCGGTAGCCTGGTCGGGCGTTGAGTCCTGCGCTGTCAAACTGCGCCGGCTGACAAATCCCGAAATCCGGGACTATGTGATGGTGGACAACCCACTTTGGAGCGCAGGCAGCTTTCATGCGGAGGGCGCGGGCTTACGCTTAATCGAAAAAATCGAAACAACTGACATTAATGTGCTTTACGGGTTGCCCGCGCTAGCACTGCTTCAAGCCCTGCGCGAGTTGAATGATCCCCTGACGTACGCATCACCGATCTGAATTCGCTTCGCATTCCGGGGTTTAGGGCTCGCGTGCCATGCGGAAAAAGAGATCGTCCATTGGTTTGAATTATCCCCTTAGAAAGTGCTTTAACGCGGCATCCTAAGCGTGATCTGATGCCGACCGTAATTTTTCGAGAAACGCCTTCATTCGATGCTCCAGCGGCGCTACAACCGAAAACCCTTTAAGCGGGTTATCGAGGGCAGATTGCGCACGGCTGTTAAGTCTGAGTGACGAGGCATGCAGCATCATCCGGTTGGGGCGTATGATTAGATCCTGATCCGCATCACCGTATTTGGCATCACCAATGATGGGGTGACCCATGGCGGTTGCGTGGACACGGATTTGGTGCATTCTGCCTGTAACCAGTCTCGCCTCAAGCCACGTCGCATTCGTAAAGCGCTGTTTCACCCGAAATCGCGTCTCGCAGGCTTTGCCATCGGGGTTGACCCGGCTGATCCGCTCGCCATTAGCGAGCACGACTTTTTGAATGGGAAGATCAACGCGTTTTTTATGGTCCGGCCAAGCGCCATGGACGATCAGATCATAATGTTTCTGGAGATGGTCTTTGTTTCGGAGCTGCTCTTGAAAACGACGTAAAAAGGATCTCTTTTTGGCAATAAGCAGTAAACCGGAGGTATCTCGATCCAGTCGATGCGCCAATTCCAGGTACGGTAAGTCCACTCTGTGGGCTCTTAGGGCTTCAATCAGGCCACCTGTTAAGCCGGAACCACCATGGACTGCTAGCCCGGCTGGCTTATTGATCGCCATCATGAGGTCGTCTTCGTAGATGATATGTTCGATGACTGAGATGAAGCGATAATCTTTTTCCGCTTCCGCCACAGCTCGCCGAATGGGCGGAATTCTGACCAAGTCTCCTGCTTTCAGCTTGTAATCGGGTTTGATTCGGCCCTTGTTGATGCGCACTTCGCCCTTCCGGACCATTTGGTAGATTCGAGTCTTGGGGATCCCTTTAAGTTCGGATAACAGATAATTATCGAGTCTCTGGCCCGAGCGATCCTCATCAATCTCGACAATTCGAACGGCCTCGCGCGTCATTGATCCTTGATTCGACTGCATTTTTTTGCTGTATCCACGCTCGGAAGCTGTTATGCTCGGTCTCGATTGGCACATTGCATGGCCAGTTTTGGTGAGGCGAGGACGAAGTTTAGCGCGGTTTAATTCAGACTGCATTCGATAGTTTCCAACGCCTTAAGGCTCCAGCGTTGTATTAGCCGAGAGCGTAACCCGATGAGTACCTCGGTACTTAAATTGAACAAATTGATGTTGGATCATGGTGATCGAGTATCAATCAGAACAGGCCGAATGACAGGCCACTAAAAAATGATGCGCGGCTGAAAACAGTATCGCCAAATCGAATTACGTTAGAGACATTGTCCGAGTCATCGCTGTAAAAAGCTTTGATGCAAATTGCACATCTGAACATCTCCTTACAAACGAATCGAAAGGAATGTGCAACCACTGCAATGTTATAAAATGAATAATGCTTCATAAGTGAAGCCTGATAAGCTCGGTCTAGACCGAGGCCGGAAACATTTGAATCTCTAGGCACATCAGTTGGTTTGCCGATACCTGAAGCGCTGCTCGTCGCAGACAAAAGGGTATCGTAATGAAAAGAATGTTAATCAATGCAACGCATAGCGAAGAGCTGCGCGTCGCGCTCGTCGATGGTCAAAAACTCTACGACCTAGACATCGAAAGTCTCGCTAGAGACCAAAAGAAATCAAACATTTACAAAGGAAAGATCACGCGAGTCGAGCCTAGTCTCGAAGCCGCTTTTGTCGATTTTGGCGGCAATCGCCATGGTTTTTTACCTTTAAAGGAGATCTCCAGAGAGTACTTTTCTAAGGGGCCTAATGAGATTAAGGGCCGGGTTAACATTGCCGATGTGCTCAAAGAAGGCCAAGAGATCATTGTTCAGGTCGACAAGGAAGAACGGGGCACCAAGGGCGCCGCGCTGACCACGTTTTATAGCTTGGCTGGCCGTTATATGGTTCTGATGCCCAACAATCCGAGGGCCGGTGGTATTAGCCGTCGAATCGAGGGCGATGAGCGCGATGACTTGAAAGACGCGCTGGCAACCCTTGAAATCCCAAAGGATATGGGTGCGATTATTCGCACGGCGGGTGTGGGTCGTACTGCAGAAGAGTTACAGTGGGATCTTAAATACTTACTGCAACTAGCTGAAGCAATTAAGATTGCTAGTGAGCGCCCTTCCCCCTTTTTGATCTACCAAGAAGGGGATGTCATAACGCGTGCTGTGCGAGATTACATGCGTGATGATATTGGTGAGATTTTAATCGACACCGACGATGCCTTTAAACAAGCCAACTCTTTTGTTTCCCAGGTCATGCCGCACCTTACGTCTCGGGTTAAACGCTATACCAGCGACGTCCCGTTGTTCAATCGGTATCAGATTGAAGGTCAAATTGAATCCGCGTTTCAACGCGAGGTTCGGCTCCCATCGGGCGGCTCAGTTGTGATCGACCCGACAGAGGCCTTGGTCTCAATTGACATTAACTCAGCCCGAGCGACGAAAGGCTCAGACATTGAAGAAACGGCGCTCAACACGAATTTGGAAGCGGCCGATGAAATCTGTCGGCAATTGCGCCTTAGAGATATCGGCGGCCTTGTTGTCATCGATTTTATCGATATGTCGTCGACTAAAAATCAGCGGGCAGTGGAAAACAGGGTGCGAGATGCGCTTGAAGTGGATCGAGCGAAGATTCAGGTCGGTCGGATATCACGATTTGGTTTGTTGGAAATGAGTCGGCAACGTCTGCGACCCTCGCTTCGCGAGATCAGCCACATTCTTTGTCCTCGGTGTGAAGGCTTGGGTACGATTCGAGATATCGAGTCGAGCGCGCTTGCGATTCTGCGGCTCATTCAAGAAGAAGCATTAAAAGATTCCAGTGCCGAAATCAGAGCCTTTTTACCGGTTCCAGTCGCGGCCTTCGTGCTGAATGAAAAACGTCAAATGATTGCCGACATAGAAACGCAAAATGGGGTGCGCTTAGTCGTTGTCCCCAGCGCTGAAATGCAAACCCCGCATTATCGCGTTGAGCGGTTAAGAAATAACGATGTAGAGTCAGATGAGGCAAGTTATACAATTTCACCAGAAATTGAGGAAGAGCCACCTGAAACGGGCGTTGATTTAAGGCCCGTTGTGCGAGAAAGCGCAGCTGTTGCTGTAGTGAGAGACGATGCGCCTGCCCCGGCTCCTGCCAAAGCAGTCGCTGACGCGGCTTCCGAGCCACCAAAACCGGCTGCTCGAAAGCGCACGGCGCCAAAGGGTAAGAAAGCGAAAGCAAGCCCTTCTTTGTTCCAGCGGCTACGTGCTCTTTTCGCAGGGGAAGCGGATGAGACGCCGTCGACGCGAGATACCAAGCCAAAACGGGCTAAATCCGCCAAACCTGCTCGAGGGCAGCAAGCAGCCTCTGCCGAGAAAACCGCGCGAACGCCAAAGAAATCAAGCGATGAGTCGCCGGCAACGGAAAATAAGAAAACGGGTACCGGGCGCCGTAGAAGAAAAGGGCCGCGTACGGACGCCACCACTGACGCTGCTAATGAAGCCGTTGTTGACCCAAAAGTGGCGGCGGTCACAGCCCCTGCTGCGCCTGACGCGCCTGTCTTGCCAGAGCCTGAGGTCATTGATGAAGCAATCGAGCAAGGCGAAGGTAATGGTGACAAGCGGGTTTATGGTAATCGTGAGCGAACACAAAGACGTCGTCGCAGTAGAACGCCTAAGCGTGATGCGTCGCAAGACGGATCTGATGCGGTAACCACTGCCGATTCAGAGGCGAACGAGACGTCGCCTTCTGTGTTGGAGCCTGTCGTCGCCCCCTCCGGCCTCGATGCGCAAGCGGTTATCAATGAGCTAACCGATTCTTCCTCTCAAGAACCTGATCCCGCGCTCGACGCCGATGTCATTGCGGCGGCTGAAGCCTTAACGGTCGAGCCGAAAGTGCAAGCGGCCGCTGACCCTTCAGCCAGCGCGCCAAATCTGGAAAAGGTGGCGTCGGTTTTGGGACAGGCCCAAAATGACCCTCGTGTTGCACCGAGGCCGGCCCTTGAAGGGCCCGTTAGTGAAACCGTTGAATTGATCCCGGTTGTGCATGACTTGCCGTTTTTGTCCGTTGACTATGACGAAGGTCATCCTAGTCGCTGGCAGCGTGCGAGCAATGATCCAAGAGGGATGGTTTAAACGCATTGAAGCGCGTCTAGCCGCATCCGCGCACGCTAACCTTTTGGGTTGGGTGCGTGGACGAGTTGAGTTAATTGCTGAGGCTCGATTTCTAATCCAATGCCAAAGCGTGTTTTAACCCTGTCTTGAATGAAAGATGCCAAGGTTAGAATGTCAGTCAACGTCGCGCCGCCCCTATTTTCCAGCACCAAATGGTGTCTTGGGGATATGCCAGCCTGACCGACACTGAGATCGCCAAGCCCGGCCGCTTGAATTAATGCAGCTGCCGATACCTTGCCCTGCGCATTTCCGGCATTCCGTTGGATAACCTGAGCTTGCTCAAGCGTCTCGATAACCGTCTTCGACAGGGACGGATTTTTAAAAAAACTACCGACATTTCCGAAAATCCGATAGTCCGGCAATTTTCGTGCGCGTAGGGATTGAATGGCGCGCCTTACCGCTTGTGGTGATGCGATGGACTGGGCCGGCAAATTCTGAAGGTCTTGGTAGGCCAATACGGGCTCAAATCGAGGGCTGAGTTTGAGCGTTAATCGGGTCACCACAAACCGCCCAGGATGACGTTTAAAAAGACTATCTCGGTACTGGAACTGGCAGTCATCTGCCGTAAGCGTCGCGGCGAGGCCGCTTTGCGCATCCAGCACCTCGACCGAGACCACAAACCGATCTAGCTCGACGCCATAAGCACCAATGTTTTGAATGGGCGCGGCACCCACCGTTCCTGGGATGCTTGAGAGGTTTTCAAGTCCAAATAGTCCTGTTTTAAGTGTTTTTTCGACCAAGTCATCCCATACGACGCCGGCGCCCACCGTGACCTCTTCGCCCTCAATATGGATTGACTCATCGCTCGAGAAGAGCACAAGACCCGACAAATATTCTGGCAACAAGATATTGCTTCCGCCGCCCATCACGAAGCACGGCACAACCTGGTTCTCAGCGAATTCAAATGCGTGCTGCAAATCACTGACGGATTGGAACCGACCTATATATTGGCAAACTGATGGCAGCCCCAGCGTGTTACAGGATGATAAATCGACCTCTTTGCGGTGTTCAAATGGCATTGTGCGTTTAGCTTTGACCGTTATTTTATCGAACAGTGTATACTGCTGGCTGATAATCATAGGGGAATAACATGCAATTAAAAGACAAAACTGCCTTTATCACTGGCGGCGCGTCTGGCTTAGGCCGCGCAACAGCTGAAAATTTCATCAAGGCTGGCGCCAACGTCATCTTGTTTGATCTCAACGAAGAGAATGCTGAAAAGACAGCGAGTGAATTAGGCGCCCAGGCAACGTACGCAGCAGGCGACGTGGCCGATGAAGCTGCAGTTACGGCAGCGATTGAAAAAGGGCTGAGCGCTTTTGGCGCCATACACGTGAACGTGAATAGCGCGGGCATCGGTGCGGCCGCTCGAACCATTGGTAGAGATGGTCCGATGCCCCTAAAAACTTTTGAATTTATCGTACGCGTCAATTTGATTGGTACGTTCAACTGCCTTCGACTTTGCGCGGATGCGATGCAAAAAAACGAACCGTTAACAGACGATGGTGAGCGAGGTGTTATTGTGAATGTGGCGTCTGTTGCTGCCTATGATGGGCAGATTGGTCAAGCTGCCTACAGTGCAAGCAAAGGTGGCGTCGCCGGTATGACTTTGCCAATTGCCAGAGACCTTGCTCGCAGCGGTATTCGAATTGCAACGATCGCACCGGGTATTTTCGAAACACCTATGATGAAATTTGCGCCGCCACAAGTCCGTGAGCCACTCATTGAGATGACCCAATTTCCTAAGCGCCTTGGGCAACCTGAAGAGTTTGCTCAAACGGCTGCCTACATTGTGGAGTGCGGTTACATCAATGGTGAGGTGATTCGTTTGGATAGCGGTATTCGGATGGCACCAAAGTAAGCGACGTTGCCTTAGCAGGTCGTTTGACCATCCTTCAAGCAGCGCGCGATCGCGCGCTGCTCACTTTCTTGTAGCATTTTTTGCCATTGACCGGCGCGCTGTAAGCGCAGTAGCGCGGCCCCGAGCTGCTCACTTTCGGCGCTAACTTGAGGTCGATTTCGCGTGCTCATTAATAAGTAAAATGGCATTTCACCCGCGATCTCATCGCGTTGCATCAGCACGTCTTCAAGATTTAACCAATTTACCAGCACCTTAAATATCGGTGCTGGATGTACAAAAAGATCTGCTCGTCCGCCGGCGACCATTCTGAGGCAAGCTTTGCTGTCTCGTCCAAAAACCGGCGTTAGGTTGCGTTCAGCATAAAACTCCTGGCTCCAACCATCGCCGATCAAGGCGCAGGGGTTGTTATAGTCTTCGAGTTTAAAGGGAGCATGGCTGGCCGTGTCCTGCGATCGATAAATGATGGGTCTTTGTCGCAACGGGTAGAAAACGGGCCCTACGGTTTGACTATAGCGTTTACGCGCGATGCTGGGAAAGCTGATAAAGCCATCGAGCCGTCCGCGTTCGACATCCAGTTGAACTCTTTTCCAAGATAGGCCAACCAATGTTGGTTCAGCAAGCCTTGCTTCCTGAAATAGTGCGCGGGTAAGGTCCGGCAAAACGCCCGCAACCGCCCCGGTTTCTGATCGATAGCTCAAAGGATACCACTGGTCATTAAACCCAAATTTCAAGGGCTGGCTCACGGCGTTACTGATCAAGAAAAGGCAACTGATGACGATCAGGCATCTTAAACACTTTCGGGTCATACAAAGCCCGCCAACAAACGGTCTACAAACTGATGCAGGTCTTCTTGGCTGAAGGGCTTGCTCAGGCATTGATGAGCCGCGAGGCTGGTGCCCTCTCTGTTCAGGCTGGGCACATAGCCACTGATCACGCCGAGTTTTAAGTCTGGGTAAGTGTCACGACAAAAGTTGATTAAGCCCAAGCCGTCATGGACGTCGGGCAACGCTAAGTCGGTCAAGACTAGCTGAACGGCTGCGTCGACGTTGCGAATCCAGGCAATTGCGTCGGTCGGATTCGCCGCTTCGAAGACTTGATGGCCAGCGAGCTCAAGATACGTTTTCGCAATAAACCGAATGTCAGTATGATCATCGACCAATAGGATGCGTACACCATGCGTTTCCGTTTTGCTCAATCTGCTTGTCGTTTCGTCATGACTGAATGGGTCTTGTCGGGTAGAACCGCGTAAATCTGCTGGCGGCTTGGCTGCGCCCGGTAGGCGTTGAAGATCATCTGTGAGGGCGTCTTCTGTGGTTGGCAGGTAAATATAGAACGTTGTCCCCTCTCCAACCTGACTACTCACTCGAATATGACCGCCGCATTGAACGACGAAACCGAACACCATCGCCAACCCCATGCCGGTGCCTTCCGACGCACTTTTGGTTGTATAAAATGGTTCGAAAATCCTTTCAGAAACGACTGGACTCATCCCTGATCCGGTGTCACTAATCGATAAGCATACGACTTCTTGGTGACGTAGCGCTTTGGGTAAATGCTGCAGGCGGTCCTCATCGGATAAATTAGATAAGGCGAGCGACAGTCGTCCGCCATTGGGCATCGCGTGACGGGCATTGACGACCAGGTTAAGCAGCGCGTTGTTCAAGGCGCTAGTCTCTAATTTTACGTTTGCTTGGCCCGATTCTGCCGAAAAATCGATTGAGATTGCCCTGCCAGATGCTTGTTGTAGGAGCGAGAGGTTCTTGTTAATTTCAACCGCCAGATCAACAACCATTGGGTCTAGGATTTGTTTCCTCGAAAAGGCCAGCAATTGGCGAATCAGGTCGCTGCCTTGGTTCGAAGCTTTCAGGGCAATTGCGAGACTCTTTTGGACTTCTGGGTTTGCTGCAGCCTCGCCCCCTTGTGTGGACTGGATGACGTCAAGCGACCCTTGGATTAGCTGTAGCAGGTTATTAAAATCATGCGCGACGCCCCCGGTCAACTCGCCAAGTGCCGTGAGCTTTTGGGCATGGGCGAGATTGGTTTCTAGACGTTTGCGGCTCCGCATATCTCGCATAAAAGAGAGCAGCAATCGTCTTCCATCGAGTTGGATGGTGGAGGATGTGCTTTCCACGGGAATTTGATCACCATCCTTTGCGAGCAACGTGCCTTCGCGCTGATGGGATTGATTGGCCTTGATGATCCTAACCCGCTCGTTCCACTCGATAACGTCCAGAGAAGGTGATATATCAAAAATGCGTTTGTTGAGCAGCTCTGATTCAGAAAAGTCTAGCAAGCGAAAAGCGGCCTGATTGGCATAAACGATCTCGCCATCGATTAGGTCGAACAACAGGCAGGCATCGCCCGCGCCGTCGAGGATCGACTTAAGGCGCTGCTCATTCTCGGCAATTTGTTTGAGCTGGTCCTTTTGTCGTTCAATGCTGGCATTCATTTCCGAGACCAGGATCCCAATTTCATCTTGCTCATGACCCGCCGGTTTTTGGACAGGCAACCCGAGCGCGGACAAGCTCTGAATGTCTGCAATAACTTGTTGAAGAGGCAAAATTATTTGTCGCCGCAAAACGAATATTAAAACAACGACCAGTAGCATGATTCTTAGAATCGAGAGCCAGAGAAATTGCCGGTTGCGTTCGGAAAAACTCTGCATGCCTCGACGAGGTTCAATCGAGAGATGCAGCGTCCCATAAAACTCGGCGCTGTCTGCTGACGTATCGAGGGCGTCCTTGAACAAGGGAATCGCCGCAACCGTTTTTCTTTTTTCGATTAAAAGCGAGACCAGCGGCATGGTTTCATCCAATGCTGGATTACTACCAGAAGCTAATACTGCGCCCGAATCGTCTTCGAGTCTCGCCGCATCAACAATCTCATTCATCAAGAGACCTTTGATCAGTTGTTGTGCCAGCACCGAATCAAGTTGGTAAGCTGCATTCACGAGAGCGGGCCTACTCGCAGAGACTGCCTGGGCCAAGGCCAAGCGGTCAGCCTCAAGCTCGTCTTGGAATTCAAGATAAACTTGTGTCGCGCTGAAACCAATAGAAACGAAGATAACGGCGATGAGCGACCAAAAAACAGCCCGGATCGCGAGTGAGTCTGAACGCTTGACGCCGATCATTGACACGCGACGGTTCGCTCTTGCATTACGGTTTGTTCTCTTGGGACCCTTTCGAGCCCAGTTCAGAGAAATGCTTAGCCACTTGGTTCGACGTTAACCAATGATTCGAGCACCGATGGAAAAGCCGCGTCAGCGATTGCTCGCATCTCATCGTCCGTCCGGTCTTGAATCGGATGCTCAACGTAGAGCCGAAACGGATGAAAGCCGAGCGCGTTACCCTGCGCTTCAGCCGCTTGCTCAAATTCCACTGTCGCAATAAAGGCGCCAGGCAATCCGCGTCGGTCTAGATCCAGAATGTCATGCAAACTGCACGACGTGCAAGATCCTCAGTCAGCTAATGCTTCTAATACCGCGTCACAGGATCCTGCGATTTCTTGACGCAGTGTATCGGGCGCAACGCGCGTAAAAGTAGGCTTCCGAAAGCGTTTTGTGATGGCGCCTTGTTCATTGAGCAGCATCTCAATGCGGTCCAAAAAGACATTGCCCTTCGGTTTCGAGATATCGAGCAAACCGATCACTGCGCCTTCGATATTGCTCAGTCTTGGCAGCGGTTGTCGCCCTTCGGGCATTTGCTCAGAAGTCGGATCTAATAATTCCATAGTTTGATCTCCTATCAAGGTTGAATCTGTCGGGTTACTGGAACACTGCCAGTGCTACCACTGGCGCCCCATCCGGCAATAATGGCAGAAAAGAGGCCCGCACGTCCGCCTGCTCGGACGATATTGAGCCCACCTTCTCGGAACTTGCACAAAACCGCGCCTCGGAGCTTTTCAGGAAGGCCTTCAGCAATGCCGCCAGCGCCCCGAATCAGGTCTTCGCCAGGGATCATTAACAAGTCCAACAGACGGTCTTTGACTTGTTGCTTACTCCACTGCGCTTCGCGAAATATCCGTTCATGCTCAGGTGACACGACGAGAAAGGCATCAGAGCCTTGAACCATCTTGGGGTGACCTATAACGCGTAACCCGGCTGCAAAGGATCGACAGAGTGACTCCGGATCTCTTGATTTTTGGTCAACCAGACCTTGCATCCCATCGGCCGCAAAGACCGTAACGGTAGACTCCTCAGATGAAAATCCTTTCTCTACGGCGAGCGACTCCCAGCAGGAGTTGGTCTCATCTTCGGAAAAGCAAAAGGTGTATTTGCCCGGGTTACCGAGCGCCGCACGGTCAACCCCGCCTGGCCTGCCGCCACCCACATTGCGGATAACGAGTTGTAGAGCGCGACCAATGGTTGCGTTGGCACGATTACCCTGACCGAGCGCATTGCCGCCTGAATTCATCCCAATGGCTCTCGAAATTGGGCCGTTTACCATCACCATGGGGCCGGAAAAGTAGGTCGTGGCTAACAAGCCATGCATACAAAACTGATCTTCTAAAACAGCTTCAACGGCAGCAATTACAACCGGTAGGTATTCGGGTCGGCAACCGGCCAAGACCGCGTTGATCGCAATTTTTTCAATGCTGCAGGGCGCAAAGTCTGGTGGCACAATCCCAATGATTTCATCGGGTTGCCGTCGCGTTCCTGCAAGCATTCGCATGACACGCTCGGCCGTAGGTGGCACCACGGGTAGACCATCTGACCAACCTTGGTCATAGCCGATTTCAATGTCGTCAACGTTTTCAAAATTCAGTCGGCGCGCAGAGAGCAAGTGCCCCGCAAATTGAGCAGCAAGTCGCTCCTGCATGCCTGGATCATGGGTTTTCGAACCACACCCAGGTCTAAATTTAGGCAGGTCACTTTTGAATTGAATGCCGAGAAGCGCTTCCCATGCGGCGACGTCCCAGCCAAAGATTCTGGATGCCTCGATACCATCTTTTCGAATAATGAGGGTGGGTACGACTTCTATTCGCAAGCGGTAAGATTGCTCGAGCGATGCATCAAACTCGACTGGAAGATCCCTGGGAAAGTCTTGGGTGTCCTGACAGATGACCTGGAGCTTAAAGTGCTCAGCGATTTGACCCATGATGGGCTCGATTAAGGTGCAGGTTTCGCAGCCTTGTTTTACAACTAAAGTGATCTCTGTCATGGCAGGTTACCTTCCCTATAATATTGACGAACCTGTTCTAAATCTTCTTGCGTATCGACTCCGGCTGGCACGGCCCTTACGGACTGTTCAACTAAGATTTCTGCGCCATAAGCCAGTGCTCGCAACTGTTCGAGCTTTTCGAGTTGCTCAAGTCTTGTGGGCGGCCATTGAACAAACTGGCGAAGAAACCCGACGCGGTAAGCATACAGTCCAATATGTCTTAAGTAGTCGTCCGTCTTCGTCGGGTCTTGATCTCTGTTAAACGGAATCGCCGCCCGGCTAAAGTAGAGCGCCCGGTTGGCAAGGCTAGTAACCACCTTGACACAATTCGGGTCCGATAATTGTTCTAAGTGATCAAACCTGCAAGCCAGGGTCGCCATCTCAGTCTGCGCGTGGGCAATGCCTTCAGCAACTTGATCCAAGCATTCCCGGGGCATCAGGGGTTCATCGCCTTGAAGATTGACGACGATGGTGTCATCACTCAATTTCAGGCTAGCGGCTGCCGCCGCCAGTCGGTCCGTGCCTGATGGTAAGTCCGCCTGGGTCATGACAACCTCACATGCGCTACGTTTCAGGGCTTGCTTTATGTCTTGATGATCTGTGGCGACGATCACCCTGCTCGCTGCGCTCAACATCGCTTGCGCCACAACCCGCTGAATCATGGTTTGCCCCTCGATGTCACACAAGGGCTTACCGGGCAGACGCGTGCTTTGCCAGCGGGCTGGGATGATAATGACAAAAGGCGTTGTCACGAGGTCGGCGCCGCCTCGTCTTCGTGGCTGAGCGAATCGCCTAAGCGCCTCGCTTGGCTAGGTAACATGACCGGAATGTCATCGCGTATTGGATAAGCCAATTGATCAACTGAGCAGATTAACTCACCCGAGCCCGCGTCGAGGGTGAGTGCCCCCTTGCACACAGGGCACACTAAAATTTCTAGTAATCGATGATTAATTGCCATAACGCCTACCTCAAGTAACTTGCTTGTTTTAGATTTAACCATACCGGTCAAACAACGTCTGCGCTCACCACAACATTACGCCAAGGTTTTGCTTTAACCCACTGATTGTAAGGTCTGCAGGATCTTTCCTTTTAGGGCACTGGGTAGGTCCAATCGAACAACAAGAACCAATATGGGCGCCCTGATCGCCTTAAAATCGAGCGCGCGGCATCTGCTGTAGTCCTTTTCAGTCATAACAACCGGTCGGTCGTCATGAAAATTAAGGTCTTCCTCACCAAAGGGCGCGTGGTCGGGCCAAGGATGCTCAATCACCGAGCAGCCCAAATCCGAAAGCGTCTGGAAAAATCGTTGCGGATGGCCAATACCGGCCACGCCATGCACGGATTTTCGCTGAATGACCTCTAAAGACACTGGCTGGGCGGTTTTGGCATCAAATAGATAATCGACCTCGACGGCAATTGAGAGCGCGCTCGTAGGCGCAACCCTAAACTGATCGGGTCCATTGACCAAAATACAATCCACTTCCTGTAGCCGAGAAGGCTTTTCTCTCAGTGGCCCGGCTGGGAGCAATCGACCATTGCCAAAACCACGCAAGCCATCGATCACAACGATCTCAAAATTCCGGGGTAGCCGATAGTGTTGCAAGCCATCATCGCTAATGATCACATCGCAGTCGGTGGTTTCATTCAGTTGGACAGCCGCTTGGACTCGGTCTCGGCAACAGATTGTGGGAACGCCCGTCGACGCCTCGATCATAAGAGGCTCGTCACCAACCAACGCGGGGTCGGACGCTGCAGTGACTCGGATCAGTTGCTTTGCAGACCCACCGAACCCTCGGGAGATCACGCCAGGCTTGTAACCTTCCTGGGTTAACCAATTAGCGAGTGCGATCACAACGGGCGTTTTCCCAGTGCCACCGGCGGTAATATTGCCGACAATGATAATGGGGACCGGGCTCTGGTACCGTGCTTGGTGCGACTCCGAGCGCCGCCGATTGCGGCCCGCGAGCTGTTGGAACACCCAACTGAACGGTGACAGCAAACTCAGCCATCGATCTCGCCGATACCAAGCCCTCGGTAACCATAGCCCCAAGGCAAAGCCCTGCTGCCGATCGCCTGGCAAGCTTGTTGTTGCTGCCGCAATTGGTGCTTGTGGCGGAAGCTCGAGCGCGGCCTCTGTGTCATTAACTTGATAGAATTGCGCGTACCGCTCACCGAGTTGCAGCAGCTCTTGGTGGGTGCCTTGTTCCTTAATTTCGCCGTTGTCTAAAACCAGGATCCGGTCCGCTTTTTCGATCGTACTTAAACGATGAGCAATCACGATAGTCGTGCGCCCTTTTACAACCTGCTCCAGTGCGGTTTGGATGGCCCGTTCTGACTCGGTATCCAACGCAGATGTCGCTTCATCGAGAATGAGGACGGGGGCATCCTTCAATAGCGCTCGGGCAATTGCCAAACGCTGGCGTTGCCCACCGGAGAGCAAGACGCCGTTGTCACCCACTTCCGTTGCGAAGCCGTGATC
>Ga0233432_10001792_pt1 | contig 20470 bp, 16 predicted proteins | sample SI_122_August201_6_FD_179870 | JGI IMG/M metagenome (GOLD analysis project Ga0233432, IMG submission 179870) | Seawater microbial communities from Saanich Inlet, British Columbia, Canada - SI_122_August2016_10_MG | ecosystem: Environmental > Aquatic > Marine > Inlet | place: Canada: British... | reverse complement strand
TCTAGATGGGCGAAAAGAAGGTGAAATTCTTCACTATGGGATACCAAGCTAGGGTCATTGCCCAAAACTCTCTTCTTTAAATCTCTCCATGGAACCCAACAAACCTCCTCTATTTCTTCTTTTTGAAATCTAATCATCGGTCGACCTCCTTCCCAATTAACGCAAAAAATAGCGTTAAACTCTCTATCCAAAAACTCTCCTGAGCTCCAAACCGAAGGAATCTCACCTAAAAAACTTATCTTCCGAGCCCCTATTTTTAAGCCTAATTCCTCCTCAAACTCCCTAAATAGACCTTCTTTTGCGCTCTCTCCGGTACCTAGGTGCCCAGCACAAGAGATGTCCCAAAGCCCGGGATTCGACTCTTGCTGTGGGCCTCGGAGCTGGAGCAATAAATCACCTTCATGAAAAAGCCAAACGTGAACCGTTCGGTGCCAATCTCCTTCACGGTGAATCAGCCATCTCTCTTTTACCTCTCCCGAAAAATTACCTTTTTCATTGAGAACGTCGATGAGTTCGCTCACTCTTTCTACCTCACCTCAAAAAAGCCTGTCTCAAGTCGAATCCAAGGCCTCTGTCCCAAAATATGCAAAGATGGTGAGGGATCCTTCTCAAGACGCTTCAATAGCGTCGCTGGAACCTTCATCTCTTCTTTTTCCACCATTTCCAATCCATCGAGGTCTAGGCGCAAGACCTGACCTTGAGTTCGATCCAAAACCCAAAGAACCTTAGACCTGTCATCCCAAACTAATCCTCCTCCCCTCGAACCTTCTGAAACATCAAGGGGCTCAGAAAGAACTCCCGCCACCACAAGACGCCTCTTTACGACTTTTAACTCATACAGCCAACTTTGTCGATTCGCACGACGATCAAGCGCCCAAAAGCTCTCATCATCCTTAGGGGCTAGATCGACATGCTCCATGCCGGGTCGATGCCAAGTATGAAGAGCTTCTAGCTTTTCATTGTAAAGTGTCACTCCGGAAGAATCAGAAATGAGCGGCTGCCAATTTGGCGTCTGCCCCTGCAGAAGTAGTCCCCAAGGAGAACGACGAAGAGGCCTCATGCCAAGAGTTTTTTTATTCCAAAAGCCAGCCTCACCCTCCCATTCATTTAATTCAACTCCACTCCGGCCACCTTTCTCCAAATTTTCCAGAAACCCCATTCTCTTGATTGAGAATAAAGAAGGTGAGCGACCACTTTCATCAGCATGGACACGACCTAGCCCATCTTTCGTATATGAAAGAAGGGACCTTCTGTTCTCATTTTCCAACCAACCAAATGGAACCCTCTCCTGACTAGAAACCTTCAACTGCCCCTTGCTCTCCAGTAAAATTGATGCCAATTTTTTTCCCGCACTCAAACGCACATGAGCTTTACCTGCTAATCGAGAAAATCCCTGACTCGATAAAGCCACATCACTCCAACCCAGATTTCCAAATTCAAGGGCTCCTTGCAAGTGATCCCCTTTCACTTGAGCTTTCAAATAAGCCGGACTTCGAAGAGGAGCCTCTGCCCAGTCCTTCATCAATTCTTGTGGCGGCGTCACCCTTCCCCCATTTCCAGAAAGACCTCTCCATTGATATTTGGAACCCAGAACACGTAGTTCAATAGGGTGGTGCTCCAAGGCCATACCAGCTTCGTCTTTGACCCAAATTTCAAAAGTCGACATCAACTTCTTCTCTCTTCCAGGAGATATAAACTCAGCCTTCAGCAAACTGTGCTCTCTCCTTTTAAAAAGAAGATCACCATCTAAAAAAAGGATCGGTTCAGGAGATCGCCAATCCCATACCCATTTTGGCCCTGGTTCAGCACGTTGTATTTCTCGTAGAAAGGATGACCACGATTCAACCTTTTTGAAATCGACCACGGGTGTTTCAATATCTGATCCCTCATCGTGAGGGCCAGCATAGCTCAGACTTCTTTCCAAACCCAGAGCTAGAGCATTCCTTCTCCATCTCTCTTCCAGTCCTCTAGCTAAGTGATATCCACCCTCACTTTTTGAAACAAAAACCTTATCTTCTCTTCCTATGGTTTTACGGTCAAAGAGAAAGCCGTCTGCGTTCATCACGCTCAGAAACATCCTCTTCTCTTTCCACCTCAACAGTTTCTGACTCTCCAAAATCACTCGGTTTCTCCCTCCCCTTCTTCTGTTTAGAGCCACTCGACCCAATTCACTTTCCTCATTGCTTTCACCATAGGTTCCAAAGACCAAAAAAGTCTCTGATTCAAGTTCAGATAAATTTACAGCGATCTCAAGGTTTCCTTTCTGATCAAGCCGTGACCACTGGATAAGGGGGTCACGTGTTAACGGCTCTCCTTTAAAATCACCCAACCATCCTAACCCAAAGTCGACCGGTGAAGACTTTTTATTAGGAGTCCAACTCCCTAATCCCCCACTAGCTCGAGGGATACCTGTTCCTTTTCCCTCTGTAAGTACTTCTTTTCTCCACCCCTCACGAAGCCCCAGTACCAGCTTCTTTTTCTTCCCATGAATTTCGAGCTTCAACTCCCCCTTATCAGAGTGCACCCAAAAAGCGACGATTTCGCCAACACCTGCTCCTATCAATCGGTCACGATGCTCAACTAACCCCCAGCTTTGCTCTTCTTTTCTTTGAATAAGCATTTTGTATTTCAGACGTTCCCGTTCATCTCTCATTAATAAATGAACTTGTGGGCGCCCCATTCCAAGAAGGTCTGATACCCTTAAAGACAAAATTTTGCCTATAGGTTCAGCGAATCGATAAAAAAGACTCCCAACAACTGATAAGCTTTGCTCCCCAGTTAGTCGTGGCTGAGCATAGGCTCTCAATTCCAACAAACGATCACCTTCTAACCAAGCGACTCCAGGAAGCGTCTTTTCAGATGTGGCTTTCCAAGGAAAACAATAGGGCCTCATACCCCAAGCCTCATCAATTATTTTAACGGAAAATTCCTCAAAAGGGTCCGTCGAATCAATGGCCAAAACAGGAACATCCCCTCCCTGCCAGTGCATCCACTCTTCGGCCAGAGCCATTGATAGCCATATAACAAAACACCCTAAGCCCAAAAGACCCGTCTTCAGATGGCGATGACAAATGACCTCGCTTCCACAAAAAGGGCTATGCCTTTTCTCTCTCAAGTACCTTTTCAGCTTACTCGAGACCGTCTTCCTACATAACGGTCTTCTATTGGGAGACATCATTAAAAAAAATCAACCTCGATCGTGTTGATTCGAGGGGGGCCAATCCATGGTCAGAATGATAAATGATCGAAGCCAAAGGCCCAATCCTGTTTAGTCAGACTTTGGTGTGGGGCGGGCAACCATTCCCCACGTCCAACAAAAATTAGAATACACTCTAGCTGAATAATGAGCAAACAAACGAGGAATCTTTTGAGGCCCCTTTGGATTGATAGCAATGCCCTTTGCTTTCAACACATCAAAGCCTCCCCCTCTTAATTCTGTTTCCAGTTCTGGTCGGCTATACAGTCGCAAGTGCGTTGGATCCCAACGAAATCGACCCACCAACATTTGTAGACGATAATGGATCGCATTAGAGTTTTGAGTCGTGAGTAAAAGTCGACCCTCCGGTTTAAGGCATCGAGCTAGGTTCTCAAGAAAGGCTTTGGGGTGAAGAACATGCTCAATCACTTCACTTGCTACGACCGCATCAAAATCTCCATTTTGAAGTTCATCTGGCCAGACATCCCCGACCACCCTCAAATCTAAGTTTGGAAAAAGTTCTCGACCCTTGGCAATCACTTCAGGAGAGATATCTACGCCGACAGGCTCATGGCCTAATTCCTTAAAATGTTTGGTATACCTTCCCAGAAAACACCCAACCTCCAAAATCCTAGAGTTGGGCTTCAGTTCATCTAGAATGAAGCGATATCGACCACGATCAACATCAAAATTATTAAAATGACGTTCAATTTCCTCAGGCCCATAGGCCGAAGGTGGCAGCTTTTCTTTATCGCTCAGAACAGTAGAGTCCGTCAGTCCCAGTCCCTCTCACTCGGGGAGAGCAGGAATCCAACGTTCGTGTGAAACCCACCACTGAAGAGGCGTCAATTCCGCTGCTGGCTTTTCAAGATAAAGGGAACGCATCATTGCGAAAGGTTGGAGTCGACCGTGCACCCAATCAGTGAACTCACTACCATCATCAGAGAATGCCAAAGCTTTAGATAACCCTTCTCGTTTTGCCTTAAACACCAAGGGCTCCACGAGAGTTTCTATGTGCTGCATAAATGCTTCGATGAGAACACTCACCTCAGTCACTTTGTCTTCTCCTTTTGCTTTTTCTAAACTAAAGCATAACGCCATCAGGCCTAACTTCCCATGCTGAATCAGGTGATCCATAGCACTGGTTCTTTCAAAGTCCAAGTGCTTAGGAAAGGTTCCTGAAAACTCAGCCACCACCGTTTCCGCCAACTTGATCGCCCTTTTCCTAAGGGCGTCTTCAGGGCGATACTCTGAGTCTTCCCACTCTCTCGTCACCGGTTCAGGCTCCAAGTCTTCCCATAGAGCGACCAAAGCTTCTTCGGACTGACTCGACAGTTCGGTGTAGCGTTCAAAAACGCCTTTTAAGTCATGCCCCGACTTTGGCGTCATCGCCAAAGCCTTCAGCAAATTTTCAAATTCAGAAATCGTTTTCATTTAAAGTAACCTCATCAGGTCATTCCAAGTGGCAAAAGAGAACATACCCAATAGCAAGGCTATCCCCACGTACTGAAAACGCATCATCACTTCCTCGCTAACAGGGCTCCCTTTGATCCACTCGATCAGACAGAAAAAGATGTGCCCCCCATCGAGCAGGGGAATAGGTAGGATATTGAGAAAAGCGATATTGATGCTCAGCAAGGCCATCAAATAAAGAAGATAAGGAATCCCCAATGTCGCCACTTCATAAGTCACCGACAAAATTCCAATTGGACCCGAAAGGTTTTTAGCAGCAACTTTTCCTGTGATCAAGCTCCCCAAACTGTTGTAGGTTTGACGCAACATATGAAAAGGCCACCACAGCGTGGTTGAAAGAATATCCTCTTTTACCACCTCAAAGCCCTGAATGACGCCCAACATGGCCTCCTCCGTATTCTCTTCAATCTCTCCGCTCAGAACTAAAATCTCTCCTCCACGATCCACTTTCACTTCCAGCCTTTTCTTTGCTGAAGAAGAAATCGAACTCTGAAAGATCGACCAGTTCGGATTTTTTACCCACTCACCCTCATCAATACGAAAAGCCTCAACGCGGTCTCCTTCTTTCAGTTTCATTTTTTGAGCCGGACTGTCGTCAAAAACCTTCGATAAAACCACGGGCCCCTTCTTGAGTGAACTTCCAAAAAAGACCTCTCTGCGCAGCTGTCTCCAATCCCCTAGATACTCTACTTCTCGCGCTCCATCCATACCCTCAGCTTTGATGGTGAAGCCTGGCTTCACCTCATCCAACTTCAAGTCAATGACATCGGACACGGGCAAACCACCAACCTCGACGAATCGGTCTCCTGGAAAGAGCTTGCCCCTTAAAGAAGAATCTGGGCTCAATTCCACCACCTCTCTACCAACCCTAGGCTGAATTCCAATTCTTCCCATGGGATGAGGAACGGGACTTACTTCTAGCACACGCTCCTCTCCATCGCGATTCATCACCAGTTCAAGACGACGGTTTTCTTTTAAAGCTGAACCGACCGAATCACGTAAATCGCCCCACTTTTCGAGTATCTTTCCATCGACGCGAAGAACTTCATCGCCAGGCTTGAACCCAGCTCGATCAGCCGGAGAGTCTTTCACCACAGCCTGAATAGAAAGGTCGCGGGGAGGTGTCACCCCTAGGGAGGCCACTTCCAATTGATTCGTGTCCGGTCGGACATGAAGCGTCATCACCTCCTCACCCCTCTGCACAACCACTGGGAAAGGACCATCAACTCCTGCCAAGGCCACTTCTGTTGCCAAGGCTTCAAAAGAGGGCACAGGAATTCCGTTGTACTTGATGACAGTGTCTCCCGGTTGAAGCCCAGCTCTCCATGCGGCAGAACCTACGACAACATCTCCAGCGACAGGTGCCATCAGGCGATACCCACTATATAAGGCAAGAAAGCCCAATAGAAAAGCACTCAGGAAATTAAAAACGACTCCAGCAGAAAGAACTTGAATGCGCTGCCATACTGTCTTCGAGGTGAACTCATCTTCTCGCCCATCCACTTTGGCTTTTCCAAAATCTTCTTGCCCAGCCATCTTCACGTAGCCACCAAGAGGAAATACGCCAACTCCGTACTCAGTTCCTCGATACTTAAAATGAAAAAGTTTCATGCCCCAGAAGTCGAACCCAAGATAGAATTTCTCTACCCGAATGCCAACCCTGAGAGCCGCCAAGAAGTGACCTAACTCGTGGATAAATATAATTGCTCCAAAAGCAATCACGGTGAGCAACACAGAGGTAACCAATTCAGACTCCTAGGAGTTTTTGGGAAATCATTCTCGCATGTTGGTCATATTCCAAAACATCTGAGACTTTATTAGGCGCCGATGAGCGAGAACCCGATTCGGCAACAACAGCTTCAAGGTGGGCATAAATCCCATCAAAGCCAACTTTTCCCTCAAGAAAAGCCTGAACATAAACTTCGTTGGCTCCATTCAGGTAGATGGTGCGCACAGGGTCTTCACCATGGGCTCTAGCCAAATCAATCGCTTGTTGCAGAAAAGGATTCACTGGCTCAAAACTTAGATTCAAAACCTCATCAAAGCGAAGTCGAGGTAATGAAGAGGCAAAGCGCTCAGGGTGGGTGATGGCGTATAAAATAGGATACTGCATGTCGGTCACGCCTAACTGAGCCATCACCGAACCATCAATAAACTCCACCATCGAATGAACAATCGATTGACGGTGCACGCTAACCTCAACTTTATCCAAGGGCAAATTAAAGAGCCATCGGGCTTCAATCATCTCCAAAGCTTTGTTCATCATCGTAGCCGAATCAACTGTGATCTTACTGCCCATCGACCATGTAGGATGCTTAAGAGCCTCTTCTATCTTGATCGATGCGAAATCGGACGACCTTCCATGGAAAGGCCCTCCCGATGACGTTAAAATGATGCGTTCTACATGGTCCTCGTTCGATCCCAAAAGACACTGAAAAATAGCTGAATGTTCACTGTCCACTGGTATAATTTCTCCCCCATGGGATTGAGCCGCTTCTTGAAAACAGTGTCCAGCAATCACTAAAGGCTCTTTGTTGGCCATGGCCAACCTTGCTCCAGACTCAAGGGCTGACAACCCATACTCTAAACCTGCAGCTCCAGCAATACCCATGATCACCACCTCAGCTACACCCGAAGCAAGGCTCTCCTTTAAAGCTTGAGGGTCATCTTCTAAAATACAATTCGAAGCCTTGGCCCTCTCTCGATCCTCATCTTCCCAAGAGCTTCCCGTGAGGTAAGCTCGAGTCGGGAGATGCTTTTCTATGGCATCCAAAAGGCCAATTCGGTCACGGTGAGCACTAAGAACCTCAATCTTTATGAGACCAGGGTGGTCCGAGGCCAATTGTAAGGTACTCTTTCCGATAGATCCCGTCGCCCCAAGGACGGCGCAAGACTTCATGAGGTCGGCGGAAGCAACTGTGCCAGAAAGTCTTCAAGAGTCTGGTGTTGTAAATTCCCCAGTTGTAGCTTGAGCTTGCCCATCTTTGAAAGGATCCCAACCTCGTCTTTGTTCACTTCATCCACAAAAATCATCATTCTTCTTAAATCATGACCGTTATCGAATAGTTTTTTGACATCCTTCAAAAGACTCTGGTCCCCATTTGGACAGCGAAAAATGGTCAAGTGCTCTTGGCTAGGTTTCGCCTCTTCAACATGACTCACTCTGACATCAATGCCTGGCCATTTATCAAAAAATTCGTCAGCCTCTTTCAAAGAGGACTCTCTCGAAATAAAATGGCATGTCGGACGTTTTAGACTTTCGGTATGATATGCGACGACACCACCTTCTGGGAAAGACTTCTCGTGCTCAGGAAACACTCCAACAAAAGCAGCACGGAAGATCGCTGACCCATCACTTCCCCAGCGCACTGTCTCCCAAGGGCCATGATAAAAAGAGTCCACAACGGCTAAAACAGGTATGCTTTGAGGACCTTTTTTCAATTCAGTCCGAATATAATCAAGCTCTTCTTCTCCAAAATCCTTTAGACGAATCACGATCATCTTTGATCTGCCTATCGAATCGGCGATCTCTCTAAAACTCGATGATGAGTGCTCGATGGGAAAAAATGGAGACAGCCATTTCGACGTGTCTGGAAGGTGCATCGGTTTAGCCAGTATCGTGATACTAGGGGGACGCCTAACTAAGGAACGGCAGTGCGCCCAATCTTTGGCCACTTGAGCTCGCCTTGCCTGACCTGCTTCTTTGGCCTGTGATACTTTTTCTTTATGGCGCTGATAAAACTCAGGGTATTTCTCACTGAGTTCACGGATATGAGATTTGTGAACATCGATCTTAGTCACACCGTTATTGATGACTCTCTCAAGCATTTTTTCACTATCAATACTCGCACCTGAGTCGAGAAGAGTTTTATCTCCAACAACGACAGGCATGGACAACTTCATGCCCAAACGGTAGTGATCAATCAGAATTTCCAAATAGACTTTAGACTACGATAAAAAACAAACGAAAAGCCACGAGAGACGACATTAACAAGATAAATCCCGTCGCCCATTCATACCAAGGGATACCTGTTTTCTCAACCAACCAAGGCCTCAGTTTTGGCTCAATTAATGAACAAGGTTTTTGAACCATAAAAATCATCGCTGAAAAGAAAAGGGCCGAATACCGTTTAGCAAAACTCTCTTTTTCATCTTTAGAAAGTCTAGCTAATTGAGCCTCTTCCTCCTCTTTTCCCTCTAGATCTTGCTCTAAATCTCCTATGACAGAATCAAGAGCGCCTTCGCCAACTTCTTCAGAAGCGCTTCCCTCTCCAATCCCCCAGTCATCTTCTTGCTGCTCTTCTTCTGGGGCTGTTTCAGCCTCTCCATCTTCAGAAGCAGCTTCTTCTCCCCAATCCGCAGCTGGTTCCTCTTCAGAAGCAGAAGTCGCTTCAGTTCCCCAGCCTTCGTCTTCTTCCTCATCCGCTTCAGAAGTTGGAGACGCAGCTGAGTCTTCCTCTCCCCATGCATCATCGCCCCCAGAACTATCCTCGGCCTCTGAAGATGTTTCATCACTCCAAGAGTCGTCCTCGGCATCATCTGAAGGCTGATCCTCAGCTTCTGATGCCGCTGAGCCCTCTGACGATTCATCCCAAGCGTCATCTTCTTCACCAGATGTGTCCGCTGTATCCTCTTCGGGTTCGGATGCTCCTTCCTCACCCCAGGCATCATCTGATGACTCTGAGTCAGAGGAGTCCTCTGATTCTTCTTGTTCAGACTCTGCAGGAGAACCCCCTTCGTCCCAGTCGTCACCGTCATCGGAGCCTTCGGCGTCCCAATCGTCGTCAGCCTCAGCTCCCCAGTCGTCACCACTGTCTGAGCTTTCCTCTGCATCGTCTTCTTCGGCAGAACTTTCATCTGTTGATTCGGGACCTGCTTCACTAGGTGCTGGGTCTTCGTCCCAAGAGTCTTCCTCTGAAATAACTTCTTCGGAAACCTCTTCTTCGGAAGACTCAACTCCCGCATCCTCATCGGTCGCTTCGGCTTCTGGCTCTTCAGCCCAAGACTCTTCTGATGAGTTATCTTCAGTGGCTTCTTCGTCTGCCTCCTCAGTCAATTCATCATTGCCTCCCCAGGATTCACCCTCTTCCGAAGATGACTCCTCCTCTTCTGGAGCTGACTCCTCAGGAACAGGTTCATCATCACCACCCCAAGAAGCATCTTCCCCCTCAGGTTCATCTGCAGTCACCGATTCGATCGGTTCGATAGCTTCTTCTGAAACAACCTCCTCTTCAACCGAGGCCTCGCCTTCACCCCAAGCCTCTGATTCACTCTCAGCTGGGTCTGAAGTTAGGGCGGCCTTGGCTTCGTCATTTTCTTCGGCATCGTTGACCTCTTCTGCCCAAGATTCCTGGGAATCATCTTCACCCCCAATTTCTTCCATGGAGGTCAATGAGGTTTCTCCTTCGGACCAATCGTCACTGACGAGTGCTTCCAAAGGATCCTCACCGCCTAGGTCCTCTCCCTTTTTAGGAGATTCTGCCTGCCAGTCCTGGAGAATGTCGTCGATGTCGCCTAGGTCTGCCAAATCAGCTCTTCTCGTCGGTTTCCGATGGGTCTACCCCAAAAAGTTCACCCAGTTTATCGGAAAACTCCATTTTTTCCACCTTTTTCTTCTCCTCATAGGGTCCAAGCTTTGAAAGGAGGGCGCCTTTGTCTTTTTCTAAGCCAGAAGAGGGGTTCGAGTTCTTTTTATTTTGAGATGACTTTCGTGATTTTTTACCTTGCGATGAAGGCTCTTCCCCTACGCCATCCTCAGGTTTTAGGGATTTTTCGACGATCTTGGTCACCTTAACCATCTCAGTCCTCCAGGTCCATATCTTCAACCACCATGGTGATCAATTTGGCGTCGATGCTTTTTGAACCATAGCCAAAGCCCGTCAGCAGAGCCATATCGCAAAGATTATTGATCTCGCGGGGCGTTCCTCCTGATTGCTCAAAAACAGCTTCTTTTGCATCCTCTGTAAAGATCTTTCGTGTTTGCCCAGCAATGTTTAAGCGGTGCTCAATATAACGATAACACTCTTCTTGATCTAGGGCGCGAAGATGATAGCGCATCCCTAGGCGCTGTTTCAGTTGAGGAATCGCTGCCACCTTTTGCCGAAGCTCAGGCTGCCCCATGAGAATTAAAGACACCATAAAATGATCATACTGCTGATAATTCAAAAGCAGTCGAATCTCTTCAAAAGTTTCCTCACTCGTCACCTGTTGGGCCTCATCCACAATAATCACGATGGACCGACCACTTTCGTTGGTCTTTAACACCAATTTATCAAGCTCATGGAGCAAATCGACCTTGGTTTGACTATCACTTTCAACACCAAGCTGGTACAGCACCTCTTTCAAAAAATCGATATCTGAAAGGTTTGGGTTGGTGATCAAAGCGACGAGGTAACGACTCTCATTTAGCTCTTTCAGGAAAACGCGGGACAGAAGAGTTTTTCCACATCCGTACTCCCCCGTTAGTAATAACCCACCTCTCCCTTCAGTCACCACGTATAGAAGGCGAACGAGAGCCTCTTCGTGCTCTGAAGAGTAGTAAATAAAGTTTGGGTCGGGGGTGTTCTTGAAGGGCACTTCCGACAAGCCCCAGTAATTCAAATACATCCTATTGCTCCCTCAATTTCTTGATCAGAGACTTCAGAACATCGGACTCCACACCTGCGAGGAAATCAACATCGCCCTCTTCATCGTGACTTCGGTTATAACTGCCAGAACTCTTTCGAATATTATTCTGACGAATCTCATCCACATCCCCTCGATCAAGTGGTTGACCCATTTCTGCAGGGTCTCGCAATCGGCGAGTCAGAGGCCCTTCTTGGGAACCAGTCACTCGAGGAGATTGATTCTCTTTTTCCAATACTGGCGGCTGTTCATTTCTATTTTTTTCTTGGGCTTCACCCTGAGCCACCTTCCTAGGGCTCTCTTCTGGCTGCTCTTCTTTTTCAAAAATTTCTTTGGCTTCTTTTTCTGGTTTTTCTGTTTTTTCTAGTTTTGCCTCGACTATCTTTTCTTTTTCCTCATGCACTGGAGCTGATGGCGTCTCTTCATATTCATCTTCTTCTCTGGGCAAAGCCAAAGCTGGAGTGAAATGGTCGTCATCTCCCTCTAAGTCAGCCGTGAACTGGAACTGAAAACGATTGGTTCTTTTGACTGAGAACCAAAACACCAATGGACAAACCAACCAGGCCATGATTGCATAAGTTAAGATCGGCACTCGGTTGCGGAAAAAGAACTGGTTTTCAGCCCACTCGTGTTCGTAAATGTTTCTCTCTATCACAAAAGTCATTTCCAGTTTTGGGTCTGAGAGAAAACTCATCATCATCAATTTTGTCATCTCTTGGCCCATATAACTTCCCCTAAGAGGCAGGGGTTCAGGTGATTCGTATCTTGCTGCACCTAAGTTTTTGGCTCGGCCCTCATAGTGATTGAGATTAGTCGGTTGGAATTCATGGTCTGCACCCCGGTAGATCGGCTCAAGTTCACCAAAAGCATATACGCCCAAGCGACTCAGTGCCCTTGGGTCAAGTTCCTGCATCTCGCCCTTAACATCTGCCAGTGCAACCTTTTCGGTTCTCAGGGGAACAACGTAGGCCCTCAGATCCCATTCAAGAGCATCTCCATTCTCAGCACGTAGGTTCATTTCCCTAGAACCAATGAAACTCCAATTCAATGGCACCATCTGCTCAATGCCATTAACGAAGACTCTAAATTCAATCAATCCTTTCGTCTTGCCTGTCACTGAATGAAGAAGCTTTTCAAATGGACCATCACCCGACTTTGGCATAACTGGCTTCAATAATTCATCTAGGCGCTTCTCCCCATCTTTCTCCACCGGTGTCTCGATAAAAGTTGGCGCTGCATCAGGAGTCTCAAAATCCTCAATGGGGTCTTTGAAACTGATCGCTTCAAGGCGAGATTGCAATTCGTCGAGCATAGAACCCCCTAAACGAGTTAACAGCTTCGAATGAGACTCAGCTTGAGCCGTCCTTCTTGCCTTCTCCAAAAGAAAAGGCCTCATCATTCTAATGAGAGACACCTCCTCCGACTGCTTGGCACGGTTCTCCACCAACTGCCGGTGGATGCGAAACCAATACATCCGATACGTAAAAATAAAAATGGCGAATAAGACAACACTGACGAGAATGTAGCCAATCGCCACATTGGTAACCAGTTGTTTTTTCTTATCGGCCAAAGGTATCTTAGTCTTCGGAAGGAAGTCGAATGATCTGACCAATTTTCAATTGGCGAGGATCAATGTTTGGATTCAATTTTAAGATTTCCGAAACTCGTTTGGTCGTCCCATACAGGCTTTTTGAGATTTTATAGATAGAATCTCCCTTTCCGATTCGGTAAAAACCCGGCCCATCGATCTCTGCTTTCAAGGACGTCTTCTTCGCAACCAAGTCCTCGAGCTTTCCCCTCGAAGGCATTTCCAGCTCAACCCCCACAAATAATTGATGAGGCTGAAGTTCTGGATTTGCTTCGAGAAGCGCCGGCACGAACTGAACGCTCCCTAAAACTTTTTCAGCTATTTGAGAGAGGGTGTCCCCTTTCTGAACTCGGTACTCAGACGGTATCTGGGCATTCACTGCCAACACCTCTGCTTTTTCTGGCGATGTTAGACCCACCTGAGAGTCACTCACCTCAGGTTTTCCTTCAATGACCAAGTCATCTCTCACGACAACTTCCTCGAAGACATCAGGCTCAGGCACGTCGTTCAGACTCTGCTCAAGTCGAGGCGAACCCCCAAGGCCACCTTCCCCACCCTCAGGCTCTTTAGGCTCAGGGTTCGGAACTGGTACATAGCTAGGCTTTTCCTCCAGAATCTCTAGTTCTTGAATGGGCTCTACCTCAGGAAGAACGTCATCTTTCTGGTTCATTTCCAAATAGACGATCACCCCAACCAATAGAACCAGGACGACTAGGGTGATCTTGATCTCGCGATTCATACCTTTCCGGTCTTTTCCAACTTGAGAGATAAAGTCGTTGGGTCACAAACTGATCTTGGACCAAAGTACTGAATTGGACCTGGGAACACATAAGAGTCTTCCAATGACCAAGCCTCACGCTTCTCACAAAAATACTTAAACGGAGCTCCATCCAACTCAACCAGAGCCTTTTTGATAACTGGTTTGTCTTGTCCGTGACGGCGCTCCATATTCATCATCGAAGTCAAAGGCACACCCATTGGCTTCCACTCCTCGACAGGAAGGTTTAAGTCTTTTAAACAAGAAATGTATCCCGTTTTCCCATGGGCAACAAGAAGAGATGCAACCGTGCCAAGACCATAAGCGTAGTCTGCGTCAAAATTAGAAGGAGAGGCGCAGCGACCTTCATAACCAAAAAAGTGATGATGAACGGAGAATTTGCCTTCATACTGTCCCACGGAGGCTCGTTTCGACAACTCCTCCTTCACCATTGCTGAGATGAGCTTCTCTGTCTCAATAAGAGAAACCTGCACGTTTCCGTGGGGGTCTCGTTCGGCGATCAGTTGAAGCTGAATGCTCTCTGGCAATGAATCGAAAAGAGCTTTTTCTTCCCCCGATAATAGGCCAGACACGTAATCGATCTGCTCCTTAGGTCCAGCCATCCCATTGAACTCATCAGCTTTATCGGTCAGTAGCTCATTAAGATGAGAGATCAAGGCTCCTACTTCAGGAATAAACTCGATGATGCCCTCGGGAATGATCGCCACGCCATAATTGAGACCTGATTCAGCTCGCTTAGCAACAACGTCTGCCACTTGGGAAACAATCGACGACAAGGTCTGTTGATTTTCCTCAACCTCCTCGCCAACTAAATTCACGTTCACTTGGGTTTGAAGACCAACCTCCAAAGAAATGTGGGAGGCACTTCGCCCCATCAGCTTGATGAAGTGCCAGTATTTGACTGATGAAATTGCATCACGGCAGATATTGCCGACCAATTCGGCGAAAGTCTTACAGGCTGTGTCAAAACCAAAACTGGCCTCAATGGATTCATTTTTCAAGTCACCATCAATCGTCTTAGGAGCTCCTACCACTTGAATCAATGACCCCTGAGCCTTGAAATATTCAGCCAAAAGGGCAGCATTGGTGTTTGAATCATCTCCACCAATCACCAAAAGGGCCTTCAGGCCCTGATTTGTACAATTTTCCAAGCAAGCAGCAAACTGCTCCGGCGTTTCGATTTTGGTTCGACCACTCATGATGATGTCGAATCCACCGGTGTTGCGGAAATCCTTAGCTAGATCGTCGTTGATCTCCAAAATGTCATTATCAACGATGCCACCAGGCCCCTTCTTGAAGCCAATTAGAACATTCTTGGGATTCAGCTGCTTAAGGCCATCGTAAAGACCCAAGATCACATTGTGACCTCCTGGAGCTGGACCACCTGAGAGGACCACACCAACCTTGATTGCCTCTTGAGAGGGCCCCTTGCCTTTGATAAAACTAAGCGCAGGTTGACCAAAAGTGTTCTCGAAAATATCCCTGAGAACGCCTTCGTCTGAAACGGCAGAACTAGGGCCACCCTCTTCAAAAGCGATGTCTTTCAGCCCCGAACTGAGAAGGTCGGGAAGCTTGGCTTGATACTTGAGTCTTTCCTCCTGAAGTGGGGAGATGGTCGACATGCTTTCCTCTCAAAAAATCGAAGTGTTGAGTCTAAGGACGAGTCCCCCTCCACAATCGTAGGATCCGTCTCAAATGCCCGTCCTTACGGGCTTTTCCAGAACAGACTTTGCCCAAAACGCGAAAGGTTTAAAGTCAAAAACTATGGATCCGACTCTCTTCCAATCGATGCTGGAATGGGAAAGCCAACGCTTTGGCTTTAGAGCCCGTGATCTCAAGGGCGAACCCATCCTCAAAACCGAGCTAGACTGGGTTCACTCCCATGCCATCGCCAACGTGGTTTTGAATGACTCTCAAACTCTTCAGCCTCACCACCTCGACACAGCTTTCTGGAAAACCTTCGCCGCTCACCTCTACAACACACACCGCCAAGGAATGTCCTCCATCATCCAAACCACGTTCCACTTCCTCGATGATCTTCAGGAAAGTCATCCGAACCTTTCTGCTTGGGCCTTCAAATCAGGCGAAGTTCTCAAAATGCAGCAGCGTGAACTCGATCGCCTCCTCAAGGTCTATCAATTACTCAAAGAAAGCCAGCGGGGTTGGAACCACCTCCCCCACCCCACCGAAGGTCTCGATGAAACTCTATTTCGAGAAGGCTGGCTTCGTCTTCAAAAAGAAGGTCAAACCCTCAGGCTCGAAGATACTTTTCGGCTCATCTCTCGGCACGAACAACAAAGCCGAGCCTACCTAAAAGCACAAAGCACCAATCGCTCAATTTTATTACGCCTAGACCCCCTTGTTTTAAAACTCCTCAAGGAAGGAGACATCCTTCCCATGGTGCTCGTTGGTTCTGACCCAAAACACCTCAGCGTCGAATCTTGCCAATACCCCATCATCAACGATGAGTGACGAGATCACTCTAATAAAAGCTAGAGTCGACATCATCGACCTCATTGGCTCCTACGTTCAGATAAAGCGTAGCGGGAGAAACTTTGTCGCTTGTTGCCCTTTTCATCAGGAAAAATCCCCTTCCTTCACGATCTTCCAAGACTCTCAGTCGTTTAAGTGCTTTGGATGCCAAAAAGGAGGAGACATCTTCACCTTTGTCATGGACCACGAAGGACTGAGCTTCCCAGAAGCCATGGAGCACCTCGCAAGGGAAGCCGGCGTTGAGTTAAAGCCTCGACAGCCCCGCAATCCAGGACAACCCAACAAAGAGAAAGCTTGGAAAAAAGCTCTCAATCTTGCCGGTCACTTTTTCAGAGAGCGCTTCAACTCCGAAGAAGGCGCCCAAGCCCGTGCCTACTTAGAGGCACGGGGATTCAACGACGAAACCCTCGATCTCTACAAGGTCGGCTACGCACCTGACTCCTTCGATGCTTTCCTCAAACACGCTCGGTCCAAAGGAGTGCCAGATGATGATTTATTGCAAATGGGCCTCATCAAAAAGTCTGATTCGGGGCGCATTTTTGACTTCTTCCGAAATCGCGTCATCTTCCCGGTTCGGAACCCCCAAGGACAAGTCATCGCCTTTGGAGGCCGAGTTCTTGATGGTTCAGAGCCAAAGTATTTGAACTCACCCGAAACACCTCTGTTCAGCAAGACAAGAACTCTTTTCAATTTCCACCAAGCTCGCTCCCAAATCAAAGATTTTGGGTTTTTTCTGATGATGGAGGGCTACACCGACGTCATGATGGCCGAACAAGCCGGTGTCGGGCCAGCTGTTGCGACTCTGGGGACGGCCATGACCGAAGAGCATGTTCGAATGCTAAAGAGGCATCAGGCCCCGCTTTACCTGGTCTACGATGCTGACCAAGCTGGGCGGCGAGCTATGGACCGAGCCCTACCCTTTGTCATTAAATACGGGGTCGAAACTCGAGTTCTCGCCTTACCTGATGGACAAGATCCTTGTGACTTTCTCCTCAAAGCCAAAGACCCGAGTTCCGAATGGAAAGCTTGCATGATAGAAAGCAAGGATGCCTTTGTCAGTAAAGTTGAGCACTTGATTCAAGACAAAGGCAACTCCTCAAACGAACAAAAACTCTCCATCGCCAAAATCATGCTCGATGACCTCAAACCCAACCGAGATCAACTCAGAGAAAGTGTTTACCTAGACTCCCTATCAACCTTACTCGGTATTGACCGACAAAGTCTCGGCATGTCTCGAAAGCAAGAAGAAGAGACCCTTCAAACAAAACTTCCCAAAGCCAAACCTCGTGACTACCCCCGCAACGATGCCTTTTTTCTACTTAGCATCTGCCTGCAACAAAAAAACTACCGCTCCAATCTAGAAGAACTCCCTCATTTACCCAAAGATACCACAGCCCCTGGAAAAGTTCTTCTCAATTGGCTTCAGTTCAACGAAGACCTCGAGGTCGACCAAGCCCACCCCTTGTTCATGGAAACTCTCACTGCCGCGGAGCGCACTCTCTTCTTAGATGCTCTAAGCGAAGCCGAATCCCTGCCCCTAGGAGAAACTTTAAAGCAACTCTTTCAAGAAAAGGTCGAGCAATGGGTTCATTTAAAAGAAACACCCGAAGACTTAAATACTCAACTTGAAAAAGCTGTCAACGAGGGAGACAAAGAACGACAACAGGAAATTTGGCAAAAAATTGTCGAATCTAGGCGTTAGTTTTAAGTTCCCTACCTTTAGCTCCTAGCTCTTTCGCCACAAAGGTCAGGGCTGATCGCCTCAATGAAGTCCCCTCTTCCCTAGTTTTCTGCGAAATGAGGGCTGGCCTCGAGAGCGTGCCTTTCTAGACTAAAAAGGTCTACTCCAAATCATTCTTTGTAATAAGAGGGTCGCCCCGTTCCCACTCCAATATTTTAATCAACATCTTTTTAAACTCTTCAGGAGGGAGAGATTGAACCAGATAAGCGCTAGCTCCCAACATCTGATAATAGTTGGAGTCACCGCGAACTCCTTTATTCACGATCACCATCACTCTCATCGTGGGATGCTCCTCTATCAATTCCTCCAATTCGCGATCTTCAGGACCTCCAGACTCCTTCATTAGAGCGACAACCAACATCGGAGGCAGAAGTTCTTCTAACTCAGGGCCTCCAACTAAAAGAGCTGAAGGGTCCTCGGGAAGACGCTCGGGAAGAAAACCAAGCTTCTCAAGGCGAATAGAAAGAGAGCGAAATTGATGCGCCCCTCCTCCTCGAATAAAAACCTGGTTTTTAACTGCTGAGTTTTGCTCTGATTCATCGTCATCGGGTTCAACTGGAGTTAAGGGCCATTCAAACCAGAAACAACTGCCCACTCCTTCCTTAGAATCAACCCCCATGCCTCCGCCAATTTCCTCGGCCCGGCGTTTTAAAAGACATAAGGTCAGGCGGTCTGGTTCACGACTCCTTTCCTCTCCTTCTTCCCACAATGCCTCTTGGGTTTTCTTCGACATTCCCGGGCCGGTGTCCATCACTCGAAATTCAACGCGGTAACCCATCGCACTATCAATTCCTCGAATAGCAATGTCCACCCCACCTTTTTCCGTTTGCAAAAGAGCTCTCTCCACCAAGAGCTCCAAAACCTGGAGCGCCTCATCAACTCTCCCTTGAAAACGAAGAGAGATCAACCCATCAAACTGAGTCCTCAGGCTCAGGCCTCGAGAGCGGGCAATTCTCTGAAGAGCTGACTGCCTCTCTCGGCACTCTTTTTCCAAGTCATAAGAGTCCCTATTGGAATCTGGCGCCAAAGAAAGAGAGAGCCCCAAAAGCTGCTGAAAGCCCCTAGCCATATGAGCCAGGCGTTCAATCCTCTGTTGCTGCTCAGCACTAAGAGAACTTTCTTCTAGTCTTTCAAGTTCTTCTCGGAACTCTGGAAGTTGTTCGCTATACCAATGGCGCGCTAAGGGCGCCAAGAGCTCTTGGGTGGATTCCTTATGTTCGTTTCTAGACATCACTGATTCGGCTCTCACCAAAATTAATTCTAGAAACCAGCGTCTTGAAGCAACGAGATTGCACTCGGTTTCTAAGGCGAACAATCACCTTGTCATGGCCATCACCGAAGAACAAGTCTTCTCTGCAGCAGAAGAAATTAGGGGCTCGGGGCGCTTCCCTTCAGCCATCTCGATCCGCGAGGTCACCAAGACCGGAAGCTTAGGGACGATCCAAAAGCACCTTAGAAAATGGCGTCACAGAGAAACCGTCTCCGCTGCCAATAACAACCCTCCACCCGAAGAAGTTTTAGATTCACTCCGGAACTTTGGAGACAGCTTCTGGAGATTAGCTCTTCAGCACTCAGATAAAGCCGCCCTCCAAAAAGTTCGCCTCGCACGTGACGAACAAGACGAAGCTCGTCACGACATGGAAGAAGCCCTTGAAAACCTTGAGAAACAAGGTGAAAAGAACGATACCATGGCCAAAGAGGTCGAAGAGCTGCTGAAGCAAAAAAATGCCCATCAAATCGAATTAGGCCTACAAAAAGACATGGTTCAAAAAGCCAGTCTTCAGTGCCACAAACTCGAGGAAACTCTTAAAAGCCTAGATGAACGCTATAGAGAAATCGAGGATCGTGAAAAAAATCAACGCCAAACCATCACCCAATTAAATGAACAAGTTGAGGAAATTCAAGACAACAACCACAACCTTCAGCACCTCCTCGACACGGCTGAGGCGACGAAAAAGAAGTTCCAAGAAGAAAACGAGACTCTCTCCCATGATTTGAATGAAGCAAAGCAGTTGTCCGATGTCCAAAAATCAGAAAATGACGACTTGATGGCAAAACTGGTCGACATTGGGTTCCAACTCGACCAATCCAACGCAAAAAGAGAAACCCAACATCAAGAACTCCAAGAAGAAAAACAACTCAACAAAGAATTCCAAACAGAGCTCAGAGACAACCAAGTCAAGTTAGAGAGTGCCAACATTGTTAACGAACGACTTGAAGCTCTTTTCGAAAAGCTGAACCCAAACAATAAGACATGAAAGAAGACAAAACCAGCAACAGGATTCTGGAACTTCTAAAATGGAAGGGGCCACTCTCCCAGGATTTCCTTTCGCACGAACTCGGTCTCTCCACCATGGCCGTCAGCAAGCACCTCAATAACTTTCAAAAACAAGATCTGGTTTGTTATCAAGAAGAAAAACGAGATCGCGGCCGACCTACCAAAATGTGGCAAGCCACCAAAAAAGCTGATGAACTCTTCACCAACAACCATTCATCCTTAGCAGTTTCTCTCATTCAACACGCCAGAGAATCTCTTGGTGCATCTGCCGTAGAAACCATGGTTCATGCCCACGCAGA
>Ga0233432_10001789_pt1 | contig 20518 bp, 16 predicted proteins | sample SI_122_August201_6_FD_179870 | JGI IMG/M metagenome (GOLD analysis project Ga0233432, IMG submission 179870) | Seawater microbial communities from Saanich Inlet, British Columbia, Canada - SI_122_August2016_10_MG | ecosystem: Environmental > Aquatic > Marine > Inlet | place: Canada: British... | reverse complement strand
GCCCTGATCGATATCGCTGCTGAACATGGTGGGATGGACGAGAAGGAAGCCGCTGCGTACATCAAGCAGATGCAGAAAGAGAAGCGCTACGGCCGCGACGTGTATTAGAACGGTCTTTTAGAGATTGTTAAATAAATACTGATTTCGCCTGGTCCGTTCGCGCTGGAAGAGCTGGACCGCACTCCCGTGCAATCAGTGGTTAATTACCAGCCCTAGTGGGCTCTCCGATTCCGTTTGCTTCAGTCGAAAAGGCGGTATGGATACGAGATCGCCAAGTAGATCCAGGCTTTCTCTTAAGACAAGCTAATGGTGGGGCAGGGGTCGCTTTATCCAGTGCTTTATCATTTGGATCAGCTAGTGGAGGACTTTCGAGTCCAGTACCAGGTTCGCAAGTTCCCTTTCTTGCGTTTGGTGTAGCTGGAATCCGTTTCCCAGCGAATGACTTCACCGCCGGCTTGATTCACGTAGGATTCGACGTGCTGTTTAGAGATAGGATGGATCTGAACGGGCGGTTTTCCGCGTAATTTTTTGAAGAATGGCCGCAGGGTCTCTCGCCGCCACTTTGCCCACTTGAAGCGGAGGGATTCTTCTTCAAAATGCTTGCAGTTGTGAACGAGAAAAAGGGCGCTTCCTCTGGGTTTTAGAATTCTAATGAAGTCCTTGATGTAGTTTTTCGAGGCGGGGTAGGGGATGTGCTGGATGGTCTTGTTGCTGTAGACGAAATCGAAGGTATCGCTTTCGGTGGTCTGTAAGTTTTCGTTCTTGTTCAGCAGAAAGGTGACGTTCTCATGCCTTTTGATCTCGTTGGCTTTTGCGATCATGGTCGAGGAAATGTCGACTCCAGTAACATTCTCGAAGTGAGGAGCCCAGGCATTTGTTAGCCTCCTGCCGCCGCAGCCGAAGTCTAGGCAGCTTCCTGTGGAGTACTCGATCTTCAGGTCCGCCAATCGCTTGGTTTGCAGATCGATCTCGGATTCGCCCGATTCGAAGAATTTATCTATGCTTTCGTCGTTGCGATATTCGGGATAGGTCATCACGGCCCACAGGGCCTGCTCCTCGCCAAGATTTTCGTACAAGGACTCTACGTTTTTAAATGCTTTGGATTTGATAGGACTTGAGGATTTGGTGGATACGATTAATCAGACGGATCTCGTTGCGAGTCCGGATGGAGAGGACAAGCTGGGTCAACCGATGATTAACGTGGTGCGAGTGAGCCGATTTGGGAATTTCGAATTGTTTCTGCTTCCTGGATTTCGCGAGCGAACCTTTCCGGGATCGGATGGTCGCTTGAGAAGTGGAATGTGGGTGGATACGGATAATCCGGTGTACGAATCGGCGGCTCAGGAGGATCATGTAGACGGTGCTTTGCGTTGGTCGAATATCGTGGGAGATTTCGATGTGGGTTTGCATTATTTCCGAGGCACCAATCGCGAACCCGGGATGGTTCTTAGTGTAGACGGCGATGGAAATTCAGTATTGCTTCCCTATTACGAACAAATGGATCAGGTGGGCTTGGACTTGCAATACACGAAAGAAGCCTGGTTATTGAAATTGGAGGCGATTGGGCGGGAAGCGTCTTCGGATTGTTACAGCGCAATGGTAGGAGGTTTTGAATACACGCTCTACGGAATTGGAGGATCCTCGATCGATGCGGGAATTTTGGCTGAAGGGCATTTCGATTCGCGCGGTTCGAATGCTCTGACACCATTGAATAAGGACTTGTTTGTGGGAACTCGGTTATCATGGAATGACAGCGCGGATACGGCCTTGGTGGCTGGTGGATTCGTGGACTTGGATAACGAGAGCATCTTTGCTCGAATCGAATACGAACGGCGGATTGGAAGTCATCACAAGATCGAACTGTAAATTCAGAAGCTCATGAATCTTGCCAAGCGTGACCCGTTCTACAGTTTGCGCCGAGATAGCTATCTGCAGTTGAGCCTGAGCCGATATTGGTAGGGTCACCTCGCTACAGGCGGGTGGATCGGAAGCGATCCACTACCTCAAGATGGTCGCCGAGAACGAGGCTAGGTAATTCTGGGCGATAAAACCTGACGGAGCGTAGCGGAGATGGCGAAGCAATCTGTAAATTTCTGGTTCTCTAGTTTGTTTTTTACCAGAAAAGAAGATGACGCGGGGATGCCAGGTAGAGCACCCTCTTGGAGGCTCAAACACCGACTCATTAGGCTGTTCTCTAGTGCCTGGACGCAAAAAGGGCCCCGCTAAGCGAGACCCTTTTAACAAACTACAAACTAGAAATGAACAAACCCACTTGTCCTGCTTAAGCTAGACGGAGTAGGGAGCGAGGCGTTCAAAATCGGGTAAGTTTTTTTGAAGAGAGCTCAGGATGCTTTAGAAGATGATGACCTGTGAGTCGCCAGGCGGGGCACTCCCTCAAGGCTCATGCGCTAACCTGTTTTGTCTCTATGATCTTTGTATCAAGTGATACGATGGATATCAAAATTTAAGTACTGGCCCTTTCTATCTCCCGCGGAGGGGCAGTCAGTTGACTAGCGGAGACCTAAGTTGTTTTTCTCTTTTACGTGTATAGCGGTTACAACACCGACGCCCTCTATGTTGAATTTATTCACTACTTCTTTCTGCTGATTCACTTCCACTACCTGGTAGTTGCCCTGGTAAACCGCGAGAACGGTGTTTCCATTGGACAGACGCTGCAGTCCACAGATGAAGGTAATTTCCACTCCGTATTTTTCCTTCAGCTCTTCGGGATCCAATCTCCAGACAACGTTATCCTGTTCATCGATTTCGAATACGACTTTTCCTGCGCCGGATGATATTAGCAGATTGCCGTTCTTCAGTTTTACAACTGCGTGTACTTTCTTGAAGGATACGCCTTCGGGTGGGCGCACGGTCCGGGTCTCGTTTCCATCGCGGTCGAATTCCTTGATGACCTGTTCGTCTGATAGGACCAGGACGAATCCGCCATCATCAAGCTTTCGACACATTCGGAAGCGCATGTGACTATTATCGCTCGCGCTATGAATGGGGGTCTCCTTAACCACTTGGCCCTGGGAATCGACTTCAATCACCCTCGATGGGCCGTTTTCCGCAATCAGTACGTTTCCATTTTCGAGAGGCTGGCAGGTGTGGATCTCGTTTTCCTCGGGCGACAATAAGGAACGGTATTCCCATACGATTCTTCCATCCGGGTGAACGCGTTTTACGCCATTGCCGTCATTGAACAAAAAGGTATTGTCCTCCAGTATCCAAACGTCGTTCGAGTTTCGTGCATAAAAGGACTTTTTGATTTTTCCTTCCGGGCTGATTAGATGCATTTTCTTGCTGGTGTAATCTCCGACCAGGTAGTCGCGATCGAAGGTGTCGCTAGCAGACAGCGCCAGATGGGGCATCAGGCCCGCCAGCATGAGGTATTGGACTAGCCGGTAGGTCTTGATTATGAATGTATTCATAGATTTCGTTCGATTCAATCCTTCGGTTTGCTGCCGCAGCTCTGGCGGACGAGCAGTTTAGGTGGAGGCATGATGTTTACAGGCATGCAACCTGGCTCTTTGATGCGCTTGATTATAAGTTGCCCCAGCTCGAAGCCGATGCGTTCTGGTGGGGTTGAGACCGTCGTAATCGGGATTGAGTGAATCGCAGCCTGGCGTATCCCGTCGAAGCCTATGACCGCGACATCCTTTCCGGCAACCAAACCTAAATCTCGCAAACCTCGAATAACCCCGCAGGCCACAATATCATTGTAAGCAATGATGGCGGTAGGATGGGGCTCTTCCGCGAAAAGCTGTGTCACGGAATCGCGCCCTGTATCGAAGACGGGAGCGCCTGAAAGGATCCATTCCGGCACGATAGGAATAGATTCCAAATTCATGAATGAGGTGAAGCTGGAAAGCCTTTCGATATAGGCGGTATTGTTTTGCTCGCCTCCGACGAAAGCGATAGCCTTGTAGTCCAGATCGATGAGGTGCCGCACTGCCTGTTGCATTCCGGAGAAGTAATTGGGGCCGACGTAATCGAATTCGCCAAAGCCGAGATGGCGGATTCCCATTATAAAGGGAATTCCCGTCGCTTTGATTTTCTTCAGGCTTTCCTCGTCGGTTCCCGATGCTGGAATGATGACCAAACCGCTTAGGTTGAGGTGGTCCAGCGATTCCAGCAAGTGATCCTGCCGTTTCTTGTCGCCATAGGTATTCAGAATAACCGACGCATAGCCCTCTTTGTTCAATACAGTCTCGAGGGGTTCTACCATTTCCGTGAAATAGGGGTTCTCCATGGTGTCGATCAGGACTCCAATGAAGCCGGTAGTTCGTTTCATGTCCGGACTGTTCGCGTATCGATAGCCTAGCTTTTGGCTGGCCGCGCGTACCTTCTTCCTGGTTTCTTCAGATATTTCGCCTTTGTTCTGAAGGACCAGGGAAACGGTTGTCGCCGATACTTCGGACGCTTTCGCGACGTCTTGTATCGTGACTTTCTTTAGCCGTCTGGGGCGTTTCTTCTTGCTGTCTGCGCTGTCGATGCTGCTTGCCATTTTTTCCAGTTTTCTATCGGAGCCTGTTGGATGTGGGTTTTAGGTCAGTCTCTCAGGCTTTGCCGCAAGGCTCGCTCGGTCGCAATCGTATTTTGGCGCGACAGCTTCTATGACCTCGGAGCGAACCAGGACGTTCGAGGCCCCGTGTGCAGCAGAACCGTTTTCAATTCCGTGTATTCCTCGATGCTGAAGCGGCCGTTTTCGCGTCCAATGCCGCTTTCCTTGAAGCCTCCGAAAGGCACTTCGACAGGGCATTCTAAGTAGGTGTTCATCCACACCGTTCCAGCCTTGAATCCGCGAGCGAACTCCATTCCGGTGTCGATGTTCGTGGTCCAGACAGAGGATGAAAGCCCGTAATCGACGCCATTGGCAATTCGAAGAGCCTCAGCCTTGTCTTTGAAAGTGAGGACGGAAAGCACTGGGCCGAATATTTCATGCTGGGCGATGTCCATGTTTTCGGTGACGTCATCGAAAACGGTTGGCGTGATGAACAAGCCCTCTTCGCCGACGCTTTCTCCACCGAGTCGAAGGGTTGCGCTCTGTTTCCCGTTTTCGATAAATTCTAATATTTTTTCGTGCTGCTTATCGTTGATGATCGCTCCCACTTGCGTATCGTCATCCAAGGGATCTCCCACCTTCACGCGCTGCATCAGTTCGATTACCTTCTCGGTGAAATCCTTGGCAATGCTCTCGTGGATAATCAGGCGACTTCCGCCCACGCAGCATTGCCCGGCATTGAAGAGGGCACCTAAGACAACCGCGTCAGCTGCTGCTTCGAGATCGGCGTCTGGAAATACAACTACAGGGTTTTTTCCGCCCAGTTCCGCCGTGACTTTCTTCAAGTTCGCAGAGCAGGCTTCTGCGGTTTTCTTGCCAACCGCCGTGGACCCAGTAAATGAAACCATATCGACGTCCGGATGGTTCACGATCCGCTTCCCGACTGGATCGCCGTAGCCCGTCACGCAATTCACTACGCCAGCCGGAAGTCCCGCTTCCGCTAGCAGTTCGCACAAACGCACAGTGGAGCTAGAGGTGAATTCGCTGGGTTTGATGACTGCCGTGCAACCTGCTGCCAGAGCGTAGGGCAGCTTTTGCGAAATGATGACTAGAGGAAAATTCCACGGCGTAATCATGCCGATCACGCCCACGGGTTCTCTCATTACGAATCCAAGCGTGTCGCTTCCAAGTTGGTTATAGCTGTCCCCGCTCAAAGTTCGCGCTAGGCCTGCGGCGTAATCCCAGGTATCAGCCGCGCCTCCCATTTCCGCGCGGGCTTGCCCAATTGGCTTTCCGCTTTCGAGGCAATCGTACAGCGCCAGTTCTTCCAAGTTCTCGCGGATTAAACTGGCAGTCTTCGCAAGTAGCTGAGCGCGTTCGCTCGCGGACGTGCCCGGCCAGGTGCCATCGTCAAACGTGCGGCGAGCGGCCGCAACCGCTGCGTCGACATTGGAAACGTCGCCCTCGGGGCTTAGGCTCACTAGAACATTATGAGCGGGGCTCTTTCGCTCAATGAGCTTGTCTCCTTCGACCCAGGCTCCGTCTATGAAATGGGCATTGCGCCGGGGCGTAACGGGGAGTTTCGGGTGGTTTTTGTTGGCGGTGATTTTGGTGGCTGTGGCGGTCGTCATGCGGTTCTCCTTTTTGGATGAGGGTTAGAAAGATTCGATGTTGTTGGAATAATTGAACGGGTAATGACTGAGAATGCAACTAAATTTAGTAAACGCTAAATCGCGTTGTCATTCAACGTGGGTAGTGACTCTTGGCAATGAGTGTTAATGTATCGGTAAATTGTTAAACAACAGTATCTAAAGATGCATTATAGTTTCGAATTTCGGTGGTTTTTTGCGTGAGTAAATACGTAATTCATGCTCTTTTTGCGAATTGTTTGCATGCAAATTGACTTGACGAGGTAAAGGCATCACTAAATATTTACTGAATAAATAAATAGTAACAGTAAAGAATAGTGCCCTTGGAAACCGATACCGTGAAATCTGCTGATAAAGCTGCAACGATTGAAACCGAAACGATCGAAGGCGTGATTCGTATCATACGAATTGCCCGTTATTCAGCTCGCAATGCCCTGGACGTCGCAACCGTAAGCGCTCTGGGGGCAGCCTTTGAATCGGCGGACAAGGATCCTGCCATTCGGGTGATTGTCATCGCGGGCCATGAAAAGGTTTTCTGCGTGGGATCGGATATCAAGGAAATGCTGAAGGATGGACTAGCTCCCCTCGTTTCGGATGAACGGGTCGCAGGCTGGGCATCGATCGAGCAAACCGCCAAACCGGTTATTGCAGCGGTAAATGGATACGCTCTGGGCGCGGGCTTCGAGCTGGCCCTGACGGCGGATTTTATCGTGGCGGATGCCGGGGCCCGTTTCGGGCTTCCGGAAGTCAAGATTGGCGTCATGCCTGGCGACGGTGGAACGCAGCGCCTTACTCGACTCGTGGGGCGTAGCGTAGCCCTGCGCATGATTCTGACCGGCGACTTCTTCGACTCGGATCAGGCCGTGACGGCTGGATTTGTAACCGATATAGCGGAAGTCGGCGGTGCTCTGCCATGCGCTCTTCAATTGGCCGCAAAAATTGCTGCCAATGCGCCTCTCGCGACTCTCATGGCGAAGAAGGCGGTAGGAGCCGCCGGGGAAGATTCCCTCAAGGAAGGCCTAGCGACCGAGAGCCGGGGGTTGCGGCATCTTTTTGAGACATCCGACCAGAAGGAAGGGATGCGGGCATTCGTCGAAAAACGGGAACCGCGTTTCAAGGGGAAGTAGAAACGCAATTTTCAAAGAAGGATAATCAATGAGCTTACTAGAAGGTATCAAAGTCATCAGTTTCAATCATTTCTTGATGGGGCCACTCGCCGCTCAATTCCTGGCGGACCAGGGCGCGGACGTGATCATGATTGAATCTCCCAAGGGCAGTTTTCAACGTACCTGGGCTACGGGAGACATCTGGGTGGGGGGCGAAAGCGCTATGTATTTCTGCGCCAACCGCAACAAGCGGAGCATTGCGGTCGATCTGAAGAGCGAAGGAGGGCGCGAGATTATCCAGAAGCTTGTCAAGGACGCCCATGTGGTCATGGAAAATTTTCGCCCAGGGGTCATGGAGCGCCTTGGTTTTGGCTATGATGCGATCAAGGCAGTCAACCCAGGCATCGTTTATGCGTCTGCATCGGGGTGGGGCAGTTCGGGGCCTTATGTTAAGAAACCCGGCCAGGACTTGCTCGCGCAGGCGTTTTCCGGCCTTGCCTATACTACGGGGCGCGATCGACCTACGGCAGCTTCCTCTTCCATCGTCGATCATCATGGAGGCACTATTCTAGCCGCAGCCATTCTCGGAGCTCTGGTTAAGCAAGCGCGAACGGGTGAGGGGACTCGCGTTGAAATCGACCTGCTTTCCGCCGCGCTCGATCTGCAGATGGAGCCGCTCACCGCCTATATGAATCAGAGCGATGGCAAGGATACCCGCCCGGCGGGTTACGCTTCCGGTTGGCATTATCCAGCCCCCTATGGAATCTATTCATGCAAAGACGGGCATGTTGGCATCTCGCTAGGACCTTTGGACGAAATGGCCAAGGCTCTAGAGGCTCCGGAATTAGGGGAATACGAACAGCATGAAACCTGGACGAAAACCGCGGAGATTTCGGAATTTATCGAACGGGAAACGGGAAAGTATGCGGTTGCTGAACTTATAGATCGTTTTGAATCGGCCGGACTCTGGATTTCCCCCGTCAATGACTATTCGGCAGTGGCAAAGGATCCCCAGGTTATTCATAACGAAACATTCGACAGCGCCGCGCTGGCAAGCGGGGAAGAGGCCACCTTTGTCAGGCATCCCGCGCGATATAATGAAAATCGTCCCGGCGTACGTATTGCCCCGCAGCCGCTTGGGGGGCAGTCAGGCGAAATTCTGAAGGAATTAGGGTATGGCGAAAGCGATATACAAAGCTATATAGAGAAAGGGGTCATCGCTATCGCGGGGGCGGTTAGTCAGAGCGATTAAATTAAAATGAGTACCGATAACTATAATTATACAGGGAAATCCGTTTTGGTTACGGGCAGCGCTCGGGGAATTGGTTTCGCCATTGCGGAAGGGTTCGCCAGAGCGGGTGCGACCGTCTTTGTCAATGATCGCTTAGCGGATTCCGTATCGTCGGCCATTGATCGAATATTGGCTTCCGTTGAAAATGCGAACGTATACCCATTGCCCTTTGATGTCACCGAAGAGTCTGCGGTCGTAGCGGCGTTTAAGGAAATCGAAGACAAAGCGGGTCAACTGGATATTTGTATCAGTAATGCGGGTACGCAGCACCGTGAAACGGTTGATACCCTCGATCGGGAAACCTTTTCCCGCATTGTAGATGAGAATTTGGTATCGCATTTTGGAATAGCCAAACATGCGGGCGCGGAAATGGTGAAGCGTGGAGGTGGCCGTCTTATCTTTATCGCATCCATGTTGGCACTGCATGGTCGGTCGGGCTTGGCCCCTTATTGCTCGGCCAAGGCGGGTCTTGTCAATCTGATCCGCGTCTTGTCAGCCGAATTCGGAGAATCGGGGGTGACGGTAAACGGGATTGGTCCTGGGTTTATCGAAACGGAATTAACCGCTGACATTCGTAAAGACCAGGAAGTCGTCGATAAGGTGAACGGCCGCACACCCGTCGCGCGTTGGGGACGTCCCGAGGATCTGGTGGGACCGGCCCTCTTCCTTGCCTCCGACACGAGCAGCTTTATTACCGGGCAGACGCTCTACGTTGATGGTGGGCTAACGTCCGTCTACATTTGATGGAACTAGGCATGACAGCGAAAAAGCGTAACTTAGGCGAGGGGCTGATGGCTTTCTATTCGGATATCGATGAAGCGTATATCCCTAGATACAGGCAGTGGCACAATTTAGAGCACATGCCGGAACGCGTATCCATTCCGGGTTTTATTGAAGGGCGTCGTTACTTGGGGGCTGAAGGGGCTCCCGGTTTTCTCATGATGTACGAAACCGAAGCGGTAGACGTTCTGGAAAGTCAGGCCTATCTTGGCTCTTTGGACGATCCTACTCCGTGGACAAGCGAAGCCTTGGCTCATTTTCGTAAACCCTTGCGAGGGATCTATAGGCTGCTTTCCTCATGTGGCGAAAGCGATTTTTTCAAGGCGACCTGGCTGCTGACGATTCGCCTGGATAGCGATGTGGAAATCACTGTCGAGCAGGCGGAAGCAATCCTCGAGGATCTTCAAGGGGAGGGCATTGGCTCTGTCCGGTTTTATGAAATCAACGACCACATTGCTCAGATAAAAACCGCTGAGAAGGCGATTTACGGCGAGAATAATTCCTATAAGCGATACCTGATTTTCATTGAGAATAGCTACTCTGCTGGACGGAAAGCCATTGTTGAGGATCGGCATGAGGGAGCGTTTTCAGAACTCTTGAAGCGGGATGGAAAAGCCCTGGTCGATGAGTATTCAATCGAGTATTACCTTCGCTCTCCGGATGAATAAGCACTGGTAAGCAATAACAACTGAAGAATATATATGGATAAAGGAACTCGAATAAAGCTGAGCATAATGATGTTTCTTCAGTATGCGTTTAATGGGATATGGATAATTCCGCTAGCCACCTACTTGAGTTTCGTTGGATACAGCGCGGACAATATTGGCAATGTGTACGGCACCTTTGCCCTGGGCGGCATTATCGCTCCGTTTTTCATCGGCATGTTCGCGGATCGCTTCTTTCAGGCTCAGAAGCTGCTAGCGACGCTTAATATTGTCGCGGGCGTTCTTCTCATCTTTGCAGCGAAGGCCTCGGTCGGCCCGGATGGGCTGGCGGTAAAAAATGCCTCCGGCGAGCCTGTTCTGGGAGTGTTCTATTGGCTGTTGTTGGCTCATTTTATCTGCTACATGCCTACCTGGGCATTGACCAACAGCATTGCGTTTCGCCAGATGAAGAATACGGCCAAGGAATTCCCGGCCGTCCGCGTTATGGGTACCTTTGGCTGGATTACGGTCAGCGCGGTTACGCTTTTCAGCGATCAAATCAATGCGGCGCTTGGAAATTCGATTCCCTTTGAGCAATCGGTCATTCCGCTTTATTTTGGAGCCGCGATCGGAATTGCCGCAGGTCTATTCGCGTTTGCCCTTCCGCAGACGCTACCGGAAGGCAAGGGTGAAGAGGGCAGCTTCGCGGATATCCTGGGCTTGAAGGCCTTGCGTCTTTTCAAGGACAAGAACTTCGCCATCTTTGCGGTCTCGTCATTCCTCATCTTTTTTCCGGCAATGTTCTACTGGGCGTTCGCTAATATGTACCTCAATGAATTTCCCAGCATGAAGGGCGCTGCTTTCTGGCAAAGCACCGGACAGATGATGGAGGTTGTGTTTTTAGTCATCATGCCGTTCTTTTTCGTGCGTCTTGGGGTGAAGAAGATGTTGCTTATCGGCATGTTCGCGTGGATTGCCCGATTCGTCTGTTTCTCGTATGGCGATTGGGAAACCTCCGCTTGGATAATCGTCCTGATTGGCCTAATCCTGCACGGGCCGTGCTTCGATTTCTTCTTTGTCACCGGTCAATTGTATACGGACCAAAAGGCGGACAAGAGCATACAGTCTCAGGCCCAGGGTCTAAACTCGTTCATTACGTTTGGCCTTGGCTGGTTCTTGGGCAGCAAGGTGGCAGGACTTGTAGTGGATCATTACGCCATCGCGATTGGCGATGGAGTCGGGCATGACTGGCATACCATTTGGCTTATTCCCATCGGAATGGCGGCGGCATTGATCGTATTTTTCATGCTATTCTTTAAGGACAAAACCCTGATCGGACACGACTAAAACGAAAGCAGCCTATAATGAAATTAATAAGATTTGGCCCGTTTGGGCAGGAAAAGCCGGGGATTGAAATCGATGGCGTTCGAAAGGACGTTTCCGCTCATTTCAGCGACTACGATCATGCGTTCTTCAGTCATGATGGACTTCATAAGTTGAAGGATGTTATTAAAAACGATGAACTCCCCGATGTTTCGGAGAATGAACGTTGGGGCGCCCCGATTAAACGTCCCGGAAAGGTAGTATGCATCGGTCTCAATTATAGCGATCACGCCAAGGAGTCGGGTATGGCGATTCCCGAAGAGCCCATCGTTTTTCTCAAAGGGTCCAATACGGTTGTCGGTCCTTATGATGATGTCCAGATACCAAGAAATAGCAAAAAAACGGATTGGGAAGTGGAATTGGGTATCGTGATTGGGAAAGATGCCAGTTACCTGAACTCGGAAGCGGAGGCCGAGGACTGCATCGCTGGTTACGCTGTATCGCACGATGTTTCGGAGCGCGAATTCCAACTGGAGCGCGGCGGTCAATGGGTAAAAGGGAAGTCCTGCAATACCTTCAACCCTATCGGCCCTTACCTTGTGACGAAGGATGAGGTCCCTGATGTGAACGACCTCAAGATGAAGCTTCATGTGAACGGCGAGCAAATGCAGAATGGATCCTCATCTACGATGATTTTCAATTGCAATTTCATCGTTCATTATCTTTCGCAGTTCATGACGCTCGAAGCGGGCGACTTCGTCACTACTGGTACGCCGCCTGGTATTGGCGGTGGTATGAAACCGCCGCAGTTCCTGAAAAGGGGAGATGTCGTGGAACTTTATATCGATCATCTCGGGTCGCAAAAACAGCAGGTTAAGGCGTGGGATGAGGGGTCCGATTAAAAGTATCACTTGGTAGGACTGCTTGTCCCAAGCAGCCGTGAAAGCTACATCAAACACTGTGGTTCTTTGGAACAATGAACCCTACCACCTTACCCCTGTAAAATAATAGGTGACAGAAGTTATCGCACCCTGAGATGAGTAGCGGGGTATTATCTGAGATCTATAGCTTTTACATATAGATTTTACAGATCAATATTGGATATTAAATGCCAATATATTGGCTGGCATACGTTTTATTGGTGGCCTACGCGAAGATCATCACTCGCGAGTTCTACGACCATCGCGATGGCAGCTTTTTTGAAACCAAAAACGTGATTGCCCAACCCGGCTTCGAATCAGCTTTCGATGACCTGAAGCGTTAGCTGCATCGGATGGTTTCTCACAAGTAAAGGGTGCTGGATTTCTGCTGGGCGGCATGATTATTGCAGATTTCACGTCGCTATCGCGACGTAGCTACGTGGCGATAGCCGCGTGGTTTTCAGCCCCTGTAGCGATAGAGGTCGAAGATCCTATCGCAGTCGATGATTCAATAATCTATAATGCTTCGGCGAATATCCCATTTTCCGTTTGAACAAACGGGAGAAATAATAGGTATCCGAATAGCCCAGTTCATCTGCGATATCCCCGATGGACTTAGTAGTCGTGTCAAGGAGGAAGCAAGCGTGCTTTATCTTTCGAGAAATGAAATAGGCAATGGGAGAAGTGCCCGAGAGTTTCTGGTAGACTTTCGCGAAATTGAATCTCGACATATTGAAATGCGACGCCAGCTCATCAAGGTCCAGAGTTTTCCTGATTTCATGCTGCATGTAGGCATGCACTTCATCTAGATTTAGATTGACGTATTCGTTTGACTCTGGAGAAACCTGAATCTGGCCAAGGAAGCTGAGCATCTGCCTTAGTAGGCTGGATTCGTATATATAAGCGTCCATCCGATAGGATTTTTCTCTGATCTCAAATAGAGATTGGAAGCTTTCGATGAGATGCGCTTGTAGGCCTAAATGCCATACGGGGGAGTCGTCTGGTCTCTTTAGGTTTTGAAGGAAATCATTCGCTCTAATTCCTTCGAAATGAAGCCAGTAAACGGACCAGGGATCACCGTCATCTGCCCAGTACTTGTGGTTAAGTCCGAAGGGGAGGATAACCAAATCTCCCTTTTTGATAGAATACGTTTTCTCGTCCGCTTCGAGAGTGGCGCGACCTTCGACGCAATAGAGTAAAAGCCAGTCATCGTGAGCATTGCGCACCATTGAGTGCTCGGTTGCGTGCGGATAGTAGCCGAAACTCGTCGGGTATAATCCGGTGGTCAAGGGGTGTTTTTTCAATTCGTCCATCCATGTGCGAGGGATTATATGACGAATGGCGTCAGGGGTTAGCTTCCAATGTGAAGGGCGACTCATCTTATTTGTATGGATGCGATATTCGATTTATTGGACGGTTTTTACCAAGATAGTCCATTATGTAGTCAAAGTTATACAGTTTTACCAAGATAGTCCATTATTATGCCAACGATAGGCATTCATAATCAAGAATGATCTGATAAACTTTATGGCAATCACCTGTCCATGTCGCACCCGTAGCGATTTCCCTCTTTGGAATCGAAACGTGGATGCTCCTAATCAATACAAATAAGTCACGATTCATGAAAGAACTAACCCTAATAGGCCCAAATATTCAAAAAGAGGATACGAAGGCCAAAAAACTGATTTCCAAGACCCTGAAGGGTCTTGCAGCTCTCGCATTTGCGAGCAGTCTAGCAACCGTAAGCGCCCAAGACGAGTCAGGAGACGAAACCGTCTATGAGCTCTCCCCATTCGAAGTTAACGAGTCCAACTCGCTAAATTATCTAGCTCAGGAATCCGTATCGGGGACTCGCATATCAATTCCTCTAACGCGTATTCCACTAAAGATCACTACTCTGACCAAAGATTTGCTTGACGACGTCAATGCGTTTGGCACTGACGAGGCCATCCAATACGGGGGTGCCGAGCGTTTCCGTTTTCAACAATCCGGTGTGTCCATCCGCGGATTTCGCGCGTCCTTCCAGGTAGACAACCTCGATTGGGGTACGGATATAAAGATGGACAACATCATCACCGAACGTATTGACATTGCAAAGGGACCAGCTGGCACAATCTATGGCGTGGGTTCCCCAGGCGGTGCAATAAATCTTAGTACGAAAAAGACAAGTTTGGAAGAAAGTGGACACATCCGAGCCCTCTACGGAAGCAATGGTTCATACCGGATAGAGGGAGATGTTACCGGCTCATTCGATGAAGAAAAAAAATGGCGCTATCGGCTCTCTGGCGCGCGCAATAGAGAGGTGACGGACCTACTTTTCGGGGAAATGACCCTTGATACGCTCATGCCCCAGATCTCCTGGCATCCTTCAGACAAGACTAGTGTCGAGTTCCAGTTGATTTACCAAAATACGCCCGACTGGAATCCTTTTGACGAACGCTTTCCGACGATTAGGGGAACACGCCAGCCAGCCAATCAGGATTTAGCTCCCCGCAATGTCGCCGTCGGCTTGGCGCCGGGCGTTCCCGAAAACTTCAATGTTCCCGGACCGAACGCTGATCGGGCGGTTAAGACTTGGTGGTCAACGACAACGTTGAAACACCAATTCAACGAGTCCGTGAGCATGAAAGTGGCCCATCGAAAAACGTGGTTTGATGAAGAACGATGGACCCGTTTCCTGATGGGCGGCCCGAATTATGACGACTCGGGAAATATTACAAATCCCGACATTCGGATAGGAAACTGGTTTCAGGACAAGTATCGTACAACAGAGTCCATACAGGCCGATTTCAATATTGAGTGGGGAGGGCAAGGCGACATGCATGGCAGCATCGTAACAGGAGGAAATTACGCCTTGTTTGACCAGGATAATCTAATTTTTTGGGATATTGGGTGCTGCGGACAATCCACACCCCCGAGGGGCAACACTATCAATATCGTAAATCCGTCCACGGACCCGAATAACCCAGACTGGGGCTTCTCGACGTTCAAGGAAGATTATGAGCAGAATAACTGGCAGGACGAAATAATACACTCCGAGCGAGCCGGGCTCTGGGCGATAAGCAACACGTACTTCGCCGGCGACAGGGGAAATTTCGTCCTCGGCACGAGGCGCTCGTACTCATTAGCAGGTGAGAACTCTGTCTTACGCGGTACTCGATACGACAACCGAGGTAACCAGAATGACCAATTCGGAGGCAATACGCAAAGCCTTAATACCTACATGGCGGGGGGCACCTATGAGCTTGTCCGTAAGGAAAACGACTATGTCACCGCTTTTTTCGGCTATACCGAAACTAAGGATTTTAACAGATACCCGTACGAACCGAAGGCAGGTAGCGGCGTCGAGGGAGGTCTTCGCTTCTCAGGTATGGATCGGAAGTTTGTCGCCTCTGTTTCCTATTTTGATATCGATCAGGAAAATATCCTTCGAAGCGATCCCAATCTAGGAGGCGAATTAGTCCTCTCCGGAGCAGAATCTTCGAAAGGCCTTGAATTTGAGGCATTCTATTATCCCTTCGATGGAGCCACGCTCTTTTTCCAGTACGTAGATCAGGACACAGCCATAGTGAGCCATGTGCAGAGTCCCTGGTTGGAGGGCAATCCCGCTGGTGACGGCGGATATGAAACCGCCTTTAGCGGCGCCTTTACCTACAGGGTGCCAAAGGGAGAACATCAAGGTGCCGGTGTTACTCTGGGATTCATCAATCGTGGCGAAGTGGCTCCCTTTCCCGACAACAACAACTTGTGGGCATTGCGCCACCCTGGCTATACGGTGTTTAATCTGAATATGTGGTATCCGATTCCGGATACAAATGCCACTGTCGAGTTTTCCGTAAAGAACCTTACCGATGAGTTCTATTTCAGAGGAGCCATGATACCCGGCCCTCGGCAGCAGCTATACGCAGGCATGCGTTGGAGGTTCTAATTCATTCGGGCTAGCCAGCTTTTTAGTAGTAGTGTAGTTAAGTGTAGTTAAATGCCCCGACCGGGAATCCGGTCGGGGCATTTAGCCAGGTAATTTCGAACAATCAATTCGCGCTCCAATCTTGCAGTCGACGTTTTGAACAAAACATGTCTGAATTTATTTTTGTATGCATATTCAGCCTGCAATGTTTGCAGTCGAGTGGTTAAGCAGTCTGGGCAGACACCCTAGAGCGCATAGGTAATGCATCGCGTAAACTTCCAATTAGTACGAACTTTGTAATCGAAAAAATCGCCGGTGATTAAATATTATATAATCCCCCTTCTTCTATTTTCAATCCTACCCTTAACGGCAAAAGAGATTGAATCGCCTAACGTAATACTGATATTTACAGACGATCAGGGTTACAATGACCTTGGTTGCTATGGCTCAAAGACTATCAAAACGCCTAATCTGGACAAGATGGCAAACGAGGGCATCCGTTTCACGGATTTTTATGTAGGTTCCAGTTTTTGTTCTCCCTCAAGGGCGGCTTTGTTAACCGGTTGCTACCCTGGCAGAATTGGATTTGGACCCGGAGTGCTTCGTCCTGACGCGGACTATGGCCTGGCCAAAGATGAGTTCACTATGGCGGAAATGTTTAAGTCGAGAGGCTATGCGACAAAATGCATAGGGAAGTGGCATATTGGCTTTAAGAAACCATTTCTTCCTTTAGCTCAAGGATTCGATGAGTACTTTGGAATCCTTCACAATATGGACGCAAGGGAAGTGGATGATTTTGACGGAGTCATGCCATTGTATAGAAATGAGAAAATCATCAAAGAACTGGATACACCAGCAGAACTGACCGAGCTGTACACAAAAGAGGCCATCGAGTTCATTTCCAAGAACAAGAAGAAACCGTTCTTCCTGTACCTTCCTCACACCATGGCGCACAAGCCATTGGCTGTGACCAAACGATTTGAAGGTAAAAGCGAAGGCGGACTCTATGGCGATGTGTCCGAATGCCTTGACTGGAGCACCGGCGAAATCATCCGAGCGCTAAAGGAACACAAACTGGATAAAAACACCATTGTGCTGTATACCTCGGACAATGGTGGATATAATAATAACAATGCTCCATTGAGAGGAGGGAAAGGAAGCAGCTGGGAAGGAGGCATGCGAGTACCTGCTATATTATGGGGTCCTGGTTTAATACCTTCGGGAAAAGTGGTAGAAGATATTGCCAGCACCATCGACCTGATGCCTACCTTTGCCAGCTGGCTCGATGTCGCCCTACCCAATTCGATTGATGGACAGGATATCTCAGATCTATTAACCGGAAAAGAAAATGCCGGCCGGGAATATTTTCATTATTTCGAAGGAATCATAGGCACTGGCATTCGAGACAAACGATGGAAGCTGCATAAAAACATCCATGGAGATTTCTTACTGTACGATCTTGAAAATGACATCGGGGAGAAAAAAGACGTCCTGTTGGAGAATAAGGAAGTAGCAAAACGACTCATTAAAAAATTATTGGATTACGAAGCAGAACTAGGCATGAACCGACGGGTGGCTGAAAGATGGTAAGAGAGTGTCTAATAAGTCTCAATTAATCCTTCTTAAGACTCATCATGAATACAACACGTCGTTCTTTTCTTAAAACGTCTGGCTCAGGCCTGGCAGCTATCCTGGCAACGTCTACCGCTCCATCAATGCTCCGCGGCGCTCACCATGCGTCGCAAAAGAAGCTGGGGCTCGCAATTGTTGGTTTAGGCGGCTACGCCACCAGATGCATCGCCCCCGAGATGGCTTCCACAACCAACGTACGGGTCGCCGGGGTGGTCACCGGCAGTCCAGCCACCAAGGGCAAGGCCTGGGCGAAACAGTACGGTTTTGATGAGGATGCCATCTACACTTACGACACCATCGAGAAGATCGCAAATGATGATCGGATCGATCTCGTCCACATTGCCTTGCCAAACTCGATGCACGCCGAATTCGCAATACGTGCCGCCAAGGCCGGAAAGCACGTGATGGTCGAAAAGCCCATGGCTACATCCAGCAAGGATTGCCAAGCTATGATCGACGCAGCGAAAAAGGCGGGCGTTCTGCTCGGAGTCAACTACCGGCTCCACTGGGAGTCTCACCATGTCAAAGCAACCGAGCTGCTGGCTAGTGGCGCCGTCGGAGACCTCACCAATGGTAACTACGAATTCTCTTGGGGCTACTACAACGGGCTAACCGGGCCTAACAAAGACAAGATTAAGAAATGGCTTCTCGACCCGGTCATGACCGGGGGCGGCGCCCTCTTCGATACCGGAGTCTACCCGATCCAGGCGGCATGCTACTTAACCGGGAAGAAACCCGTATCGGTTCGAGGGTTTGCAGCCACGCGCCACCCAGAGATTTTTCCGGAAGGCGTCGAGGAGACCATGAGCTACGAATTGATGTTCGATGACGGCTTTCAAGCGATCTGCCGGGCCAGTTACAGCCATTCCTCCCACCAATGCTCCACCATGGGACCCAAGGGAAAGATCGAGATCCTTCCCGGAGAGCGCGGTAGCGTGTTTGGCCAGTCAGGTGGCCAACCGAGCCCGAAGCTCCTTTTTCACAATAACAAAGAGATCGTTCTGCCGCAAACCCTCCAGCAAGCTGCACTGCTTGAGGCCTTCGCCTCCGCAATCCAGTCCGGCGAAACGTCTTTCAAGACCCCGGGAGAAATGGGCTTGCGCGACATTCGAATCGCCGAAGCCATATACAAATCAGCTCGTAAAGACGGTAGAAGCGTTACTCTATAGAATTTAGGAATCTTCGCATCGAATATTCCAGAAAGCGCCCATCCGCTAAGCGGATTCAAGAACGCAAAGTTCGCGAAGAGGGGATAGAACTAAGCTAGCGTCTACTTTCTTTGCGATCTTCGCGTCCTTTGCGGTTAAAAACAAACAAGAGAACCGGTTCTCTTATCCGGTAACAATATAGAAAGATATTATGTATATTGATCGATTCAAACCACTTGTAGCGCTACCGGTGACTGTAATTGCCCTTGTGGGCTTGCTGATCATCCCGCTTTTTTCGGTGGGATTCCGCAGACGGCTTACCCGAAAGCCATGATAGCCATGAGCGCGAAAATGATTGCAGACCAGATCGCGTTTCACCCCATTACACCAAACATTCGTCAGGTCGATGCTTTCGGTCAATACACCGCTGGGGCTGGCTACGCTTTAGCTACCTCTAACAATTTCCCTCCCGCATGGCGCGATCGTATGGCCTTCATCGGAGGACCGACCGGGAATCTTCTGGGGATGTTCGACAACTTTAGAGACGGTTCCGGATACCAGGCGAAGAACCGCTTTAATCTTATCGCCAGTGCCGACGAGTGGTTCTCTCCTGTGGCCGCCGAGGTAGGGCCCGATGGCCATCTTTGGGTCGCTGATTGGTATAATTTTATCATTCAACACAACCCGACACCTAGTGCTGAGCGTGGTGGATACGCAGGCATTAATGGTAAAGGCAATGCCTATGAGAATCCGAATCGCGACAAGCAGCATGGACGAATCTACCGAGTGAAGTGGGAAGGCGCTACGGAATCCAGCATCACCTCACTCGACAAAGCGTCCGATGAAGAACTGGTCGCTGCGCTGGGTCATGACAATCAATTCTGGCGACTCGCCGCCCAGCGTCTGCTCGTTGGTAATCAACGAACCGACAGTGTTCCCGCTTTGAAAAAACTCGTCGCCGAAGCGAGCGGAGCCGAGGCTGCTCACGCTTTTTGGACGCTCGAAGGGCTCGACCAGCTGGATCGCGATACTCATCAACTAGCCCTTCTCAGGGCGGGCAATCCGATATTAAAACGAAACGCCATCCGTGCCATTGCAAATACTGATGAAGGCATGCAGCTCTTCTTCGACACCGCCGTGGTCCAGGCGAAGGATTCTCTAGTCCGCCTCGCCGCCTTTTCCAAGCTTGCCCATTTTCCCAATCGTGAACGAGTCGAGCAGGTGGCGAACGAACTGATCAGGCAACCGGATAACTCCGAAGACGAATGGCTTAAGTTAGCGCTTCGTGGCAGTGGTGCCGGAAACGTGAAAAGAGGGCCGGGTAAGATAACCGGACCCAACCTCGTGCCCAATCCCTCCTTCGAAGAGATCGACAACGGTCTACCTAAAGGCTGGGCTGTCCGCTCCGGGGGGGAGACTGATTACATCGTTGCCACCGAGGGAGCCAGGACAGGAAAAAACAGTTTCGGCATCTCATCAAAGACGGGTGCTCAAAGCTCGCTGTATGCCCGGGTGAAAGTGAAACCGAACACGGATTACCGTCTCACCGGTTGGGTAAAGGCGGAAGGGATTCACGGAGGGCAAGGCGCCCGGATAAATGCTCACGAGGTCCAA
>Ga0233432_10001785_pt1 | contig 20539 bp, 17 predicted proteins | sample SI_122_August201_6_FD_179870 | JGI IMG/M metagenome (GOLD analysis project Ga0233432, IMG submission 179870) | Seawater microbial communities from Saanich Inlet, British Columbia, Canada - SI_122_August2016_10_MG | ecosystem: Environmental > Aquatic > Marine > Inlet | place: Canada: British... | reverse complement strand
CGAAGAGCGTTGGCTATGCTAACAGCGAGTCGACCAAGGATTTGGTCGGTAGCGTCAACGATTTTCCAGTCGTGAGTTGTAGTTTCTGCCTTTGCAAGTGTTGTTTTCATCAAATTTTTTGGGAAACACGAAAATGAAGAAAAACTGACCTCCCGTCAATCCTTCAATTATCCAAGTTTGGTTTTGGGATTAAAACTGACCTGAGCCGAGATCAGAAAGGGTTTGTTCATAAAATTTTTGGCCATATCCAGTTACCCGGTCAGTGTTGTCGTATACAACTGGCATGTATAGCTGCTGGATTTCTTTTTTGGCGAGTGGACCGTCAGTATTTCCTTTACGATATTGGTAAAACCAAACACTTCCCCAATCATAACCCTCTATGTAGTTGGCCACACCGCAAAGTTCATAGACTTGATTCTTGGTCATCCCGACTGCAAGCCCCATAAGGTTTTCTATGTTTTCATCCACTTGCCGGTCCTTGCCAGCAAAAGGATTAGCAGAGCGCCCAGTGCAAGCAGCAAGCAAAACGAACCCTAGACAGACTAGAGAAAAAAATATGCGAGGGTTGTACAATTTTACCTTCATTACCTTTTCTTATTCATTCATTTGGACAATGCGCAACCTCAATTTTTTCAATTATCAAAAACTTCAAGTCAAATAAGGGAGTATTATGAAGTTATTTTTTCTAAAGCTTGGTAGCTTCTGGCAATCATTTCACGTGGATCGTCGAGCAGGTTGGCCGATGCAAGTGCGTTATCAATCAACTGATTTGACACCAACAAGGCAGTATCTTCATCTTTCTCTATCAAAGCAGATAAACCGCGAATAATACTATGTCTTGAATTAATTTGTAATTTTACGGTTTGTGCGGGCATATCACCTTCAGGCCCCTGCATCATTTTCATAATCCTACGTGCAGAAGCTCCACCCATAGCATCGGATCCGACTACGCAGACAGGGCTGTCGATTAGTCTTTCGCCTTCTTCTACATCTGAAAGTCTCTCCTTGAGTTTCTCCTTTAGCCATTTGCAAAGTTTTTTAAATGATTTTTTGTCGAGAGCATCACCTTCTGGCTCTTCATCGAGCTTTTCGAGCTTTAGGTCTTCAGAGTCCGCAGATATGACTTTGAATTCCTTATATTCTTGAACCGATTGCATGACATATTCATCAACGGGCTCGGTCAGTAAAAGTACTTCTAAGCTTCTTGCTCGTAATGCTTCAAGGTATGGGCCTGCTTCGATAGACTTCCTACTTTTACCAAAAAGAAAAAGAATTTCTTTTTGTTCACTAGCCATACGATCAACATAGGCATCTAGTCCAGTCAGTTTTCCTGGTTCCAGGGCGGTTGACTCAAAGCGAAGTAATTTTGCCAAATCATCTTTGTATGTAAAATCCGTAGCAACCCCTTCTTTAATAAGAGGACCAAATTCATTCCAGAATTCAAGAAATGTTTCCTCTTGTTTGTTCGATTGCTCATTTAAGAAGCGGATAAAGCGTTTGGTAAGAACTTGATTTAGCTTTCTTAAAAGTTCGCTATCCTGCATGGTTTCCCGAGAGACATTTAAAGGCAGGTCTGAACTGTCAACAACTCCTCGTAGGAAGCGCAACCACTCGGGGAAGAGGCTTTTGGGTTCAGCATCAATGAGCACTTTTCGACAATGTAATGCGACTTTGTTTTCATTTCGCATCATCCCCATTTTTTCCATATTTCTTTTGGGTACGAAAAGCAGGGAATTAATCTCCAAAGGTGCATCCGCACTGAAGTGCATCCGCATTAATGGAGCTTCATAATCATTAGCCTGGAATTTGTAGAATTCTTCGTACTCCTCGTCGGTTACTTCATTCTTTGATCGTAACCAAATTGCGTCCACGGTGTTTACTTTCTCACCGTTTACGGATACGGGGAATTGAACAAATGCCGAATACTTCTTAACGATATCTTTAATCCGGTCTTCTTTTGCGTAGTCAGTAAAGTCTTCCTTAAGTTTGATGACAATTTTTGTACCTCGACGCTGTCCATCCGTCTCTTCAATTTGATAAGTTCCTTCACCATCACTTTTCCAGCAATAGCCTTTTCCATCTTTCTGCCAACTGCGCGTAAAAACCTCTACGCTGTCGGCAACCATAAAGACACTGTAAAAACCAACTCCGAACTTTCCGATGAGAGCATCATTTTTCTCGCCGTCCTTCTTGAGGGCTTCCACAAATTCCTTCGAACCTGAGTGAGCAATCGTACCGAGGTTTTTTATAAGTTCCTCTTCAGTCATTCCGATTCCGAAATCTTGGATGACCAACTGGTTTGATGAGTCGTCAGTGTTGAGGTTGATCTCGAGTTCGAGGTTATCGTCAACCACATCTTTTTCGGTTAACTGAGTACGACGCAACTTTTCAAGTGCATCGGATGCGTTGGATATTAATTCCCTTACAAAAATTTCTTTATCTTTATAAAGTGAATTAACTACGATATCGAGAACCTGCTTGGTCTCGGCTTGGAATTCGTGATTTTGGGATTGGCTCATTTTGAAAAAAATTAGTATTGTAACACTGGATTCAATCACTTCAAGTGAGAAGTAAACCCAAATTGTGTAGAATAATAATTTCAGGCAGAAAACTTTTTTCGGAAATGTTCATAGGCTTCATTTATTTCCTTCGCTTTTTTTTCTGCAATTTCTCGAATCTCTGGTCCCATTGCGAGTACTTTATCAGGATGATACTGGGCAATTCTCTTACGGTAAACTGATTTTATTGAATCAAAGTTGTCGATTTTGTTATCGGTAATTTTTAATACATCGAGAAAGCGCTGGTCATTGGCATCAAATATTTCATCTCCTGTATGATTTTCATCTGTTTGCTTTTTTTCTGACTTATTTTCCTCATTTTCAGGCTTAAAGGTTTCTTCTTCCTTTTCATTTTTTGAAGATTGAGCACCCTGAGTGAAATCTGAACTCTCTTCTGACCCTTCATCTTTTATTTCAGGAATTAGGGTAAAAAATAGATCAAACTTCCAAAGCATCCACCAGCAAGCACCAAAAAAGATAGCCCATGAGATTTTATTTAGTCCATTTGCCAAAAAATTAGGTGCATTTCCGGTTACATTCCTAAACAGAGTTGAACTTGAATAAATCTCAAATAATCCATCACTACAAGTTTCAGCAAATACAAATGAAAGCGTAAGTCCAAAGAATCCCCCCACTAAAGTTCGGGTACTTAGTTGGGCAAGTTTCATGAACCAATGGGCGGAAGTTTACCTGTACAAGTTTGATAAAAAAACAGAATGATGCCCCCGATTACCATGACAATATATTTCCGTGTACGACTCATCTTTATGAATGCATGAATTTCATTGAGATTTGATCAAGGTAAATTTTAGCAATATTTATTATATCAGGATTTGATAAAAATTAGAAGAATGCAAATGGTGGTAGGGGTCGGATTCGAACCGACGAACGCCGAAGCGGGCGGATTTACAGTCCGCATCCTTTAGCCACTTGGATACCCTACCTGCTAAAAACCATTAAATTATCAAATCAATCTTATGTGGCAAGACGATAGTATGTTTACCAAAAATTTACCTTCTTGCTTCGTCTAAATAAATCAGTCTCATATAAATCAATGAGTTTTGCGAACGATAAAACTGTAATCGGATTAACCGGTGGGATTGCCTGTGGGAAATCTTCAGCATTACAAATATTTAAAGATTTAGGGTGGGACACTCTTTCGACGGATAGGATTGTAGCGGATCTAATTAGCACGAATGAGTCGGTTATTGAAAAATTAAGTATACGCTGGGGGAAGACGGTTTTTTCAGTAAACAATGAGGTAGTTAAGGGTAGTATTGCCGATATTATATTCAATGATGAAGAGGAAAGGGGTTGGTTGGAGGAACTACTTCATCCATTGGTAAGAAGTACCTGGACTCGTAGCGTTGAAAGTTCGGGTGCCAAGCATCTGGTAGTCGAAATTCCACTCCTTTTTGAAAAAAAGCTACAATCCCTTTTTACATACACCCTAAGTTTACAGTGTTCAAAAAATGTTCAAATACAAAGATTATGCGATCGAGGATTGACGAATGGGCAATCAAATGCTCGAATAAAGGCTCAGTTGCCGATGGATATGAAATCGCAACTTGCGGACATCGTCTTGCTCGGAGAAAACTCGTTATCGTTTCTCAAACGTCAAATTTGTATTTTTCATGCAAGAGTTACTTGAAACCACTCGTTTGAACACTTCCCATGCCCCCTAGAAAAAAAACCACAGAGGAAACTAAATCAAAGGATGCACCTTTAGAAAGTAATGAAAATCCAAAGGATTTGACTTCACCCGCTAAAGCAATTGCAAAAGAAAAGAAATCACCTAAAAAAGCTGAACCCAAAAGTAAAGAAGGTACTGGGCAACTTTTTTTTAGTACAGATGGGGCTGTGCCTGAAAAAAGCGAAAGTAATCCCTACATCGAAGATAGTAGTCCTCCGGCAAAACCCAAAGAGGATAATAACGCCCAGAAGGCGCAAACCGAATTACCCAAAACTGACGGGGCTAAGAAGGAGACTCCAGCCCCTCGAAATCATCCTCACAATAAGCAGAATAGAGGGTCCAATGGTCCTAAAAAGCAAAATTGGCACGATAAAAAGAAACCAAGGAATAATAAACAGCGACAAAAATTCAAGAAGCCCAAACGCCTCCCTTATGAGGAAACAGAGGCTCGTCCTCTTGAGCTTGGTGAGCTTTTAGACAATGAATCTATACGGACCGAGGAGGGTTTATCAGCACTTGCTGAAGAATTTGCAAGTTCGGACCAAAAACCAGTTCTTTTAGATGCACTTTTAGCTTTCAATTTACAAGATCTCAAAGAAAATACGGCACAGTATGAGCTTGAATTAGGGCAAGCTCCTCTGCGCGAAGAGATTTTGGATGGGTTGATGGGGAAGTGTTTGGAGGAAAAAGTCGCCGTTTTAATCTCTGGAATTCTTCAAGTCATGGAGGATGGTCATGGTTTTCTTTTACAGGAGAAAGATGATTATCGCTTGAAGTCTCTCTGCCCATTAGTTCCAGAACCTTTGGTTAAAAAATATGGATTGAAGACAGGGCAGTCTGTTCAGGGATATATTAGAGCTAAGATGGATGGGTCAACATGCCCCGTCCTTTTACAGGTCGATCAGGTTATGAGTGGTAGCCCGGAGGGCGCTTCTCGCGTGACTCCTTTTACAGAACTCGTTCCTTATTACCCACTAGACCGAATCTACTTGGAGACTGATGAAAAAGCCGAATGGGATAATGTTTCTATGCGTGTGGTTGATCTTGTTTCCCCGGTCGGGTTTGGGCAGCGAGGTTTAATCGTAGCACCACCAAGAACAGGTAAAACAGTTCTACAGCAAGGTATTGCCCGTGCCCTGCGAGTTAATAATCCGAAGGCTCATCTAATTGTCTTGCTTGTGGATGAGCGCCCTGAAGAGGTGACTGATTTTCGTAGGCAGGTCCCTGATGCAGAAGTAATTGCATCAACTTTTGATGAAAGTGCCGAGTGTCATGTTCACGCGGCTGAAATTGTTATTGAAAAAGCCCGAAGAATGGTAGAGCACAACCAGGATGTGGTCATACTTCTCGATTCTATCACTAGACTTGCCCGAGCTTACAATACGACTATGCCTAACAGCGGTAAGATATTGAGTGGGGGAGTGGAAGCGACTGCCTTGCAGCGTCCCAAAAGGTTTTTTGGTTCTGCTAGAAATATTGAAGGAGGCGGAAGCCTTACAATATTGGGTACAGCTTTAGTGGAGACAGGGAGCAAGATGGATGAGGTTATTTTTGAAGAGTTTAAAGGGACTGGAAACATGGAACTTCATCTAGATCGCGAACTTTCTAATAAAAGAATTTTCCCAGCCCTTGATTTTGAGAAGAGTGGAACCAGGAAAGAAGAATTATTGTATCATCCTGATGAACTTAACAAAATTTACTCATTGCGTCGCTCGTTAAAGGGAGTTCCGCCAGCAGAGGCTATGGAAATGTTTATTCAGAGAGTTCGAAAGACCAAAAATAACCCAGAATTCCTCATGGGTTTAGGAAGATAAGCTTGTCCTAGCTAAAGTTTGTTCTAAGGTTTGTTTTTACCGATGAACGAGACTGACGATTTTATCATAGATGCTTTTAAGCAGCAAGGCTTGGCTAGTGATGAATTGATTAGTGAGATTCGAGCAGAGATTGATGCCCAACCGGAAAATGAGGTGGCAGACAAGGAACTGGCCCTGATGGATATACTGCTCGAGAGGACAGGGATGCCAAAGCAGGAGATCATTAATTATCTTTCTAGCGAGCTGAATATGGAGGCGGTTGACCTTCAGCAACTTAGTTTGCCTGAAGAAACTCTCAAACTGGTAAAACCTGAGTGGGCAAGGCAGTACGAAGTTGTGCCTATTGGAGAGAACGGTATGGAGATCGAAATGGTTTTTGCCAACCCTCTGGATAACGATGCCTTGGATAATCTGTCCCACCTTTTAGGCAAAAGTATCCATCCTAAATTTTCTTATCGTGGAGATGTTTTGGCAGTTATTGAGGAAGCTTATGGTAATGCTGAGGAAACAAAATTAAATGACTTCTTTGAGGGCATGGGGGATGATGGTATCGAGATTGGAGATGGTCTTAAGCCGGAAGATGTTAGTGAAGAAGATGCTCCCATTATTAAATATGTTCATTCCGTGATTAAGGATGCTCTGGAAAGAAGGGCATCTGATATACATATGGAGCCTTTGGAGAAGAAATTTCGTGTGCGGTTTCGGATTGATGGGAAGTTGCAGGAGCAACCTGATCCGCCTAAGCGTTTGCAACCATCTATTATTTCGCGGACAAAATTGATGGCCAATGTTTCCTTAGCCGAAAAAAGAGTACCTTTGGATGGCCGGATTAATGTCAAAGTAGGTGAGAAAGCTATTGATCTTCGTGTCTCTACTCTTCCAACGGTTCATGGTGAAAGCATCGTTATGCGAATTTTGGACAAAGAAAGTCTGAGCTTAGGTTTGCCGCAACTTGGTTTTTTCTCCGATGATCAGGAGGTCTTTGAGCAAGTAATTGCTATGCCCGATGGAATATTTCTTGTTACCGGACCTACAGGTTCAGGAAAATCAACCACGCTATATTCCGCTTTAAATGCGATTAACAAACCTGACCGAAAAATTATTACGGTGGAGGATCCAGTTGAGTACGAGGTGTCCGGGATTAATCAGGTCCAAGTTCGGGCAGATGTGGGAATGACTTTCTCGGCCGCCCTTCGTTCAATGCTTCGGCAAGCTCCCAATATTGTCATGGTCGGAGAAATTCGTGATTTAGAAACTGCTGAAATTGCGATCAATGCGTCTTTAACGGGTCACATGGTATTCAGTACCTTGCATACGAATGATGCACCTAGTGCCGTTTCCAGGCTAGTCGATATGGGAGTGAAGCCTTTTTTGGTATCAGCTTCTTTACGAGCTGCTTTAGCCCAAAGGCTTGTGCGCTCAATCTGCCAAAATTGTAAGCAACCTTATGTTCCAAACGCGAGTGAACTTTCTATCCTCGGAATTAACCAAGAACAGGCAGCAAGTGCTAGTTTTATGAATGGAGCGGGTTGTTCTAAATGTGGGGATAAAGGATTTCGTGGCCGAAAGGGTGTATTCGAAATTTTTGTAGTAAATTCTGAAATTGAAGAAATGATTTACCACAATGTAAGCATAGTGGATTTGCGAAAAAAATCACGTGAAATGGGGATGCGTTCGATGAGGGAAGATGGGTTTCGTAAAGTTCTTGCTGGAGTTACGACATTAGACGAAGTACTTATGGTCACCACTGATGAGGAGTAGTTAAGGTATGCTTTATTCAGATTATAACTCAACCATTCGTGATATTTTTAACCAAGTTGAAGAGATTTCTCATCACGGATTGGAAGAACTTTTTGATGATGATGTAAAGGATGGTCGCCGCTCTTATGCCGAATCAATTATAGCTGCTGGCCTTGTATCCAAAGAGGACTTAATAAATTTAGTCTCTCAATTTTTGGAATATGAATTGCAGGTTGGCCAAGTGGAAGAGATTGATTCGGAAGCTTTACAGGGAATAAGTTCCGATCTTGCCCATCAATACGGAATTGTCCCCCTTTATCTTTCTCCCGGGGGTATTCACCTGCTGGCAGCTGACCCATTCAATTCTGGAATAATTGATGATCTTACTTTCGCTCTCAATCAAGAAATACACTTGATCGTATGTGACCCCGAAGAGGTTGCACGTCTACTTGAGAAGTATTATCCTAAGAACGAAAGTACATTGGATGATCTGCTTGGCGGTGGGGGATTGGACCAGTTTGAGGGATTAGATGAAGATCAAGAAGGGGAGCTGGCTGATGCAGCAAATGAGACCCCAATTATTCGTTTTGTAAACCTCGTTCTTCAACAGGCCATTCGAGCGAAGGCTTCTGATATCCATTTTGAACCATTTGAAGACGAGTTCCGTATTCGTTACCGAGTGGACGGTGCTTTGTACGAAATGTCACCGCCTCCGAAAAGCCTTTCGCTTCCTGTCACATCCAGGATAAAAGTTATTGCAGATCTTAATATTGCGGAGCATCGAATACCGCAGGATGGAAGGATTAAGATGACGATAGAAGGCCGTGCTGTAGATCTTCGTGTATCTACCTTACCCACTCAATTTGGTGAGAGTGTAGTGCTTCGTGTACTCGATAAATCGGCTGTAAATTTAAGTCTCGATAGCCTTGGATTACCTGAAGATATTAAGAGTGGTATTCGCGGAGCTGTCAGGCGGCCCAATGGGATTTTTATTGTTACAGGTCCGACTGGTTCCGGTAAAACAACCACTCTTTACAGTGCTCTTAAGGAAGTGAACCAGATGGATACCAAGTTGTTGACTGCGGAGGATCCTGTAGAATATGAGATCGAGGGAATCATGCAGGTTCCGGTAAACCATCAAGTAGGGTTGGATTTCTCTCGGGCACTTCGAGCTTTTCTTCGGCAAGATCCTGATAAAATAATGGTAGGTGAAATTCGGGATATTGAGACTGCCAGAATTGCGGTGCAGGCTTCTCTTACCGGACATGTTGTCTTGAGTACTTTACATACCAATGACGCGCCCGGAGCGGTTACTCGACTTGTGGATATGGGACTGGAACCATTTTTGTTGTCTGCATCGCTCGAGTTTGTTTTAGCCCAGCGATTGGTTCGTAAAATCTGTTCAACCTGCAGATCTGAATTTGAGCCCAAAAAAGAAATGCTCGATCAACTCGGAATTACGCGTAAAGAAATCGGAGACCGAATGTTTTATTTTGGAGCAGGTTGTGAAGAGTGTAATAATTCAGGATACCGAGGAAGGACTGGGCTTTTTGAAATGATTAAAGTAAATGATTCCTTTCGAGAAATGGTTAACTCCGGGGCAGCTACACTTGTCTTGCGCCAAAACGCCATCGAACAGGGAATGCGTACTTTGCGGGAAGATGGATTACGATCAATTTTTGATGGAGAGAGCACCGTAGAGGAAGTCTTGAAATATACCTAATTTTTACCCAAGTTAATCTTATGCCTAATTTTCAATATGTAGCCACGGATCAAGCAGGAGCCCAAACTCAAGGAACTTTTGAGGCGGCAAATGAACAGCAGGCATACGAGCAACTAGCTCAGTATGGCCTAAATGTTTCACAAGTCATTCCCCTTGATAATCCCGCTCCAGCCAATGCTCCAGCAGATCAAGCACCTCCACTGAAGAAGGCTAAAAAGAAGCCCAAAAAATCGAAGAAGAAAAAAGGGGGTCTCTTGGCCCTAGAACTTGGCGGTGGACCTTCAAGGGAAGATATTTCTGTTTTTACCCGACAAATGTCTACTTTAGTTCAGGCAGGCTTACCTTTATTGCGAAGTCTTGAAGTAATGATTAAGCAACAGGAGAAAAAGCCCAAGTTCAAAGAAATGCTCACTTCTATCTCCGAAAAAGTTTCTTCAGGGGGGAATTTGTCTGATGGATTGGCTATGTACCCAAAAACTTTTGATAACCTGTATGTTAATATGGTGAAAGCTGGAGAGGCGGGTGGAGTCCTTGATCTAGTACTGGATAGACTTGCTCAATTTCAGGAAAAATCGATCCGTACCATTAAGAAAGTAAAGTCCGCAATGATCTATCCCAGCGTGATCATGTTTGTGGCGATTGCGATCGTAACTCTTTTAATGATGGTGGTCGTTCCGCAGTTTCAGTCGATTTTTGAGCAAATGCTCAGGGGGGCACCTCTTCCGGGTCCTACTCAGGTTGTTATCGGGATAAGTGATCTTTTTTCTTCCAGCCCAATTCTTGTTCTGGGTGGAATGATTGGCACCGTGGTGGGTCTTTTTCTTTTTAAGAAAACCAAACCAGGGGCAAGGACTTTTGACTGGCTTGCATTGAATGTTCCTGCGGTGAAAGATGTTTCTGGAAAATCTAATATTTCTCGGATTACAAGGACTTTTGGTACTTTGTTGAGTAGTGGCGTCCCCATTCTTCAAGCTTTAGAAATTACGAGGGATACTTTGACCAACACCTTTTTTGTTAATGCCATGAGTAAGGTGCACGACTCGGTTCGTGACGGGGAAGCAATGGCGGTCCAAATGGAAAGAGAAACTGTATTTCCTAAAATGGTAACCAGTATGGTAGAGATTGGAGAGGAAACTGGTGAACTTCCAGATATGCTTACCCGGATTGCAGATAATTACGATGAAGATGTAGACAATGCGGTTTCGGGAATGACATCGCTGATCGAGCCAGTGATGATTGTTTTTCTTGCCGTAGTTGTAGGCTTTATCGTTATTGCTCTATTTCTTCCGATTGTCGCGATTATCGAAACAATAGGAAAATAGTTCCAAATTTCTCAAAAGTAAAATATTCAACTTTAATCGATCGAAATCGGTTCTATACCGTTTTGTATTCGCCACGCATTTGCTTGCTCCGGGTCTTTCCGGTCCCATGCTCGCAATGCTTGCCCGATCGCATTCTGCTTTTGTTCTTTATCTAATATCGAGGATGCCCATCCGACTGCACCTTCAGGGTCCCTAGATGAAATACGATTTACAAACTCTCCAACGACAGGATCAAGTTCTGCTGAAGGTGGAAATGTATTAAGCCAACTCCCTGTAGCTACCGGATCTCTCATTGACCACTTATTGGTAAGTGACTTCATTGCTTGAATCTTTTTTTCTGAATCCCCCAACTGACTTGCCCAGTTAGCTGCCTCCATAGGGTTTTTAGAAGTCCATCTTGATAACAGGTTATCCATCACCTGCTCGGAAGCCTTACCCACAGGCATTGACTCGGCCCATAACGCAGTACCTTCGAGATCAATTTGTGCGAGTTTGGAACCAATCTGCCCCAGGATAGTAACTTTCATTCTTTCATCCTCTTCCGGGAATTTCTCGGCCCAAAGAATTGCTTCCTCCGTACCAAGTTTTACATACTCCTGGGCAAGAAATGTGGACGCTTGCCATTTTGCACTTCCTTCAGGCAGATTTTGAAAAAAGCTATCAGCAGACGAAAGATCGTTTTCAGCCAATCCTTTTACGACTCCAACCATCAGGTTCCCACTCTGCTTGGAGTCAGGATTCTCTTCTTGGTTTTGCTTCACCCAGTTTATTGCCGCCCTTGAATCTACGGATGCCCATCCAGCAAGGACCTCAGTCATCGCAAACCGGCGTTCACTTTTCTCATCCAACGAATTCTCCGCATATTGCAAAGCTCCAATTGGATCGAAGTTCGCCCAGCTTCTCATTAAAAGTTTCATTTCAAGGTGCCTTCCGTACCCTTTAGGTAAGGCTTCAAAAGCGTCCACTACAAGACCAAGCGTATTTTCGTCCATGCTTCGTAATGCATCCATATATGCTCCCATTTTTTCAACCATACTGCCATCTTCCATAATTTTACGAAGATTTGGGGGGAGGGGAGGAGAGTAGGTCACTTGTGGATACCCATTGCCCAACTCAGCAATTTGATTGAGGGTATTGTTGTGAGAAGGCTTTAATTGCTTAGGTGCTTCGTTGTAATGGAAAGCATTGTTTGGATGATGATTTTCATTGGAATTTAAAGGTAAGGTATTTCCTGAAAAAGGATCCGAATTAGACCCGAGTTCCAATCCAACAAAAAATACAATACCTAAGGAAATGGCCCAAGGTAATCCAATTTTAAAAAACAAACTCATGATAATCTCTACGATACTTGGCTGTATAAAAAAGATCAAGAGAGATACTAAACTACTATATTAATGAATTACATTCATTGATATTATGAGAATTATTGATTGATTAAATATAATCATTATTTAAAAATTTTACATGTAATAAATTTATAGAAAATTAGTGTTAAATAGGGATTGGCACAAAAGTAGCATTAAGTACGACGCTTAACAAAAGCAACAAACTAAAACTACAAACATATATATGAAAAATAAATTATTATCCTTAGCAAGTTTACTTGCTGTTTTCAACGCAAATGCCGTCGAGATTGGCCCCACGGGAAGTGGGATTGAACTCGGTGGGTTTATCGATATTGCTGGTCAAAAACAAGGTGCGGATTCAGAAACCTCCTTTGTTGGTCAAGTCGAAATAAATCTTGATTTCAGTTCCGGTCCTGTCTCTGCATCTGTTGATTTGGATTTTACTGAATCGCAGGGTTTATCCGACGGGGATGGGGATGGATTTGTTGAAGATGATGACACTACAGGAGGCAATCTCGAAGAAGCCGTTGTTACCTATGACTTTGGTAATGGGTTGAGTGTTTCTGCTGGTAAGATGCTTTCTTACATGGGTTTTGAGGCATATGATCCAACCAACATGTATCAGTACAGTTATGCCTATGATATCGGGTTTCAAAACGATACAGGTGCTCAAATGATATATGATGCCTATGATGTTGGTGTTTCCGTCGACTATGGAACCGATGCTTTCAGCATTGGCTTATGGTCAAGCATGGAAGCTGATGCTGGTTATGAGATTGCACTTGCATATACTGGAGTAGAGAACTTCACCGCAAAAGCTATTTATTCAGATTTCAGTGCTCCTACATCGGAAGCTTATGAAAAATCCACTTACTGGGTCAGTTATCAACTTGATAAACTTCTCATTGCTGGAGAGATAGCAGAAAACGACCAATTGGACACTGGTGATGATGTCGAAGGTTTTCTCATTATGGCTAATTACGGCGTGACGGATGCTGCCGCAATCACTCTTCGTTATTCTGGTATCGAATTAACTGGAGCCACAAATGGAAATGTTTCCTATGAAGGCACCAAGTTTACGATTTCTCCAAGTTATGTTTTCAACGACAACCTTTCGGGTCTTGTTGAGTACAGTTCTTACGATACAGATATAGCAACTGGAACCCTTGTCGAGCCAGAGGACCTCATTGCTGTTGAGCTTATTTACACCTTCTAAAACTTTCAGTCTAGTACGTTTGTTTGACGGGTGGGCATATTAATGTCCACCCGTTTTTTTGTGTCATATTTTAATACTTAATTATGAATTAAATAAATTAAAAAAATGAATTATATTTATATAAAATAAATTTTATCTTTTTAGGTAATAATAAATTTTTGGCGCAAAAAATGGAACACTATTACCAGTTAAAAGACCGAAATATTTTATCGGAAATTATAAATAAAAATAACAATATAAAATTAATGAAAAATAATAAACTCATACTTGCATTGGCTGCGATCCTTGGCTTTGCATTTTTACCCCCACAACTTCATGCGGTTAAAATTGGCGTTCTGCATTCTCTGAGCGGAACGATGGCGATTTCAGAAACTTCCCTGAGGGATGTGGTGATGATGGCAGTAAAAGAAATTAACGCTGAAGGTGGCGTACTTGGAGAGCAAGTCGAAGCTGTGGTCGTCGATCCGGCTTCTGATTGGCCGCTTTTTGCTGAAAAAGCAAAACAACTGATAAATGAGGAAAAGGTTGCTGTTACCTTCGGTTGCTGGACCTCGGTAAGTCGGAAATCATGCCTTCCAGTATTTGAGGAGGAAAATGCATTATTATTTTACCCTGTACAGTACGAAGGAGAAGAGCAGTCGTTAAATGTCTTTTACACCGCTGCATCGCCTAATCAGCAATTGGTTCCCGCTGCTAAATATATGGCAGAAGAAATGGGATGTAAAAAATTCTACCTCTTGGGAACTGATTATGTATTCCCCAGAACTGCCAATAAGGTGTTAAAAGCTTATCTTAAAGCTCAAGGTGTACCTGATGAGAATGTTATGGAAGAATACACTCCTTTTCACCACCAGGATTACCAAACCATTGTTTCGAAAGTAAAAGATTTTGCTGCATCTGGTGATGCTTGCATTTTATCCACGATCAACGGCGACAGTAATGTTCCCTTCTACAAGGAATTCGCTAATCAAGGTTTGACTTCAGACGATTGCCCAATCATGGCTTTCTCCGTTTCCGAAGATGAACTTCGTGCCATGGATGTACCACCACTTGTTGGTCACCTGGCCGCCTGGAATTATTTTCAAAGTATAAAAAGTAGTGAAAATGCGGCTTTTGTTAAAAGCTTCAAGAAATACTGTGTAGAGGCTGGTTTACCTGGTGGTGCTAAACGCGTAACCTGCGACCCAATTGAAGCTGCTTATTTTGGTGTTTATGTCTGGAAGGCAGCAGTTGAAAAGTGTGGGTCATTTGATGTCGATAAGGTTAGAAAAGCCGTGTACGGGTTAGAATTTGATGCACCTGGTGGAAAAAAGTCGATGCATCCAACCAATCAGCACACACTTAAACCTGTATATATCGGTGAAATTCTCAGGAATGGACAATTTAAGATCGTGTATTCAAGTGATGGATTAGTATCTCCTGACTCTTATAGTTCCTACCTTTGGCCTGACGGAAACTTTCCTAAACCAACTGGCGGACCAAATGGTAATGGTAGTCTTTAACTCTTATTAACTTCAAGATTTCATAAAAAGCGGACTCGGTGCGAAAGGCGCGGGCCGAGTCCGTTTTTTTGTTATAAATTTAATCTCCTTTGAATAAGTTTTTTTCAATCTACTCATTGTTTTTATTCATAACTGCTTTAGTTGCGACTCCTTTTGTTAAGTTAGATGCAAGTCTCCTTAAGAAGAAATCATCGCAGAATGATCTTGGTCAATTGATTAAAAACTTGGCTTCCTCCAATGTTGATCTTGTAACCTCAAGTATCGGAGACTTGGCAAAAACGGGTGACCCTCGTTTGGAGAAGTTTTTTGAGCTTTACCGGCAGGGTAGTGTTTACAATTGGCCTACTGAAACTGGTGAAGTTCGTATTGTTGTAAATGAAGAAACCCTGATGGATGATGATTTTAATGAGTTTGCACCTTTATTTCACCCATTGACCAGCGAACCTATTCTTGTAGGAGGTGCGCAAGCAAAGCCAGATTTACTAGAACTTGAAGATATAAGTCCAAGCCGAAAACTTAGGTCTATAGTTAATTCATCAAAATTTTTATTGAGGCTGTTTTCGGATAATTTTGAGACAAAACTATCAGGTGTTAAGAAGTGTGGAGACCCATCTTTCTTACCAGATGCATTACCATACCTCCGGGAAATTGCTGATAATCCTATTGAAGATGAAAAAATCCGTTACACTGCGGAAGAAAGTATCGAATTGATGGTTTTAAGCGGAGCGATAAATGACAATAATTCAGTCGACTCTAGAATATCTGCACTTCGCAAGCTTGGTGATCTGAAAAGTCTTCGGGCTTATGCTAGAATAAATGCTTTAGAAAAGGATATTTTAAAGATAAGGGAAGCTGGGGATATTTCTAAAAAAGAGTTCCTTCAATCCACGGAGATAATTTCCTCAGTACAAAAGAAAATTGAAAAACATAAAGACAGCGTTGAGTTGTCCGGGAATTTATTTCGTGGAGTGTCATATGGAAGCGTACTCATACTAATTGCTCTTGGATTAGCGATTACTTTTGGACTGATGGGTGTCATCAATATGGCTCACGGTGAGTTAATGATGATTGGGGCGTACACAACTTATGAAGTACAAATATTATTTAGTCATACACCCGAAAATCCAGTTGATTATTATTATTTAGTGGCACTTCCATTGGCTTTCCTTGTGTCGGCTTTAGTTGGTTTAATTATGGAAGCCTTAGTTGTCAGGCATCTCTACAATCGTCCGCTTGAGTCCCTTTTAGCGACATGGGGAGTTGGACTCTTTTTGATTCAAGTAATTCGGATAATTTACGGGGACAATATTGGGGTGAATTCTCCAACCTGGGCGAGAGGAGGTTTTGAAATTTCACAAGATATTGTTCTTCCTTACGCCCGATTGTACCTTATTGGACTTTCGGCATTTTGTGTCGGTTTTATCTATTTCATTATTCGGAAAACTCGTTTTGGTATGCTGGTACGTGCAACTATACAAAACCGAGATATGGCTAACAGCTTGGGAGTCAGAACTAGGAAAATTGACCGATTAACATTTGCCCTGGGATCAGGAATTGCAGGGGTTGCTGGTTATGGTTGGACAATCATAGGTGGAGTGACTCCGGATATGGGACAAACTAACTTTATTGTGGATTCATTTCTTGTCGTGGTAACTGGAGGGGTAGGAGAGTTGGTTGGAGTAATTTGCTCCGGTTTGGGAATTGGGGTACTAACGAAACTTATTGAGCCATTGGAAATTGGTGGTTTTACGATTGGCCCAGTATGGGGCAAAGTCATTCTGTTGGCTCTTATTGTTGCCTTTATACAATACCGTCCTTCTGGGTTATTCGCACCCAAGGGTCGATTGGCAGATAAAAAATAATGATCCAAAAAAACAAACTTATCGAATCCAAGAAAGCCTTCGCATTTCTATGTGTACTTGGGTTTGTTGTGGTACCCGCTCTTTATTATTTCGGCATACTTTCGATCGGAGATATAAATATGCTGGGGCGATTCATGACTTTTGCGATCCTGGCCGTGGGTTTGGACTTATTGTGGGGGTATGTTGGTATCCTGAGCCTCTGTCAGTTTACTTTTTTTTGCATAGGGGCTTATGCCATGGGAATGCATTTAGCTCACCATGGAGGACCGGAAGGGATTGTGGATGCCAATGGTTGGAAAATCCCTGCATGTCTATTTGTGGTGTACCCTTATGATGTGGGGGAATCATCCGGGGATGCATTGGTTCCTGGTTTTTGGAAACCGTTCTGGAATTTACCTTTAACAATAATTCTAGGTTTATTGATACCGGCTGCTGCATCTTTTATCTTGGGCTATTTTGTCTTTCGGAGTCGAGTGCGAGGTGTTTATTTTGCCATTCTTACGCAAGCCATTGCGGTAGCTTGTTGGTTGGTGTTTTGCCGGAATGAAGTCAAGTTATGTGGAACCAACGGTCTGACCCGTTTTGATGTGATTGCTCCATCAGGTTCTATTTTTGCCTTAAATCCTGTAGATGCCACTGCTGACTGGATCCAAGAAAATGAAGGAAATTCAGGGATGGATCTAAACCAGGACGGGGCAGTCAATCAACTCGATTACTCGATCGCAGATATTGGGTTCTCACTCTCGTCCCCGAGTGTTCAGCTTTCACTCTATTTGATCACGGTTCTATGTCTCTTCGGATCCTATTTACTATGCAGATGGATTGTAAATTCTCGGCTCGGTAGAATTCTAGTCGCGATTCGCGATGACGAATCAACTTTGAATTTCTTTGGATACAAACCATACACCTTCAAGATTTTCGCTTTTTGTTTAGCAGCACTTTTGGCAGGTTTGGCAGGTTTACTTTATGTCCCCCAAATGAAGATAATAACTCCTTCGAATATGGAAGCAGTTCGTTCGGTATTGGTTGTTGTATGGGTTGCTGTTGGTGGCCGAGGCAGTTTAGGTGGGGCAATTCTGGGAGCCCTTTCTGTAAATTTACTTTATAATTTTTTAACTTCAGAACAAAATATAGGACCCATCACATGGAGCCCAGATTATTGGCCGATTTTTCTTGGAATCATGTTTGTGGCGGTGGTCCTTTTCTTGCCGAAAGGTTTAATCGAAATTGTTGAAAAGTTTACCCGAAGAAACCGTTCTCATGTTTCTAATAAACAGGAGGTTTTATCATGAGTGAAGCGGAGATCAAAGATATTAATCCCTTGGCCGCCTATAAGGATTTTCGTCCAAGCCAAGTTCAGTTGGATTCCTGGTCTTCAAAGTATGTTTTATTCGCGGAAGACTTATCCGTTTCTTTTGATGGCTTTAAGGCAGTTGATATTCCATGCTATGGAATTCGGCATGGCGAATTACGCGTAATTATTGGACCCAATGGAGCCGGAAAAACAACCTTTTGTGATTTGGTAAGCGGAAAAACCCGTCCATCGACAGGTCGAGTTCATTTCGACCGGGTAGACATTACTAAGTTAGATGAATCAGAGATTTCTCTCCGTGGCATTGGGAGGAAATTTCAAACCCCTACCGTTTTTGATAGCCTTTCAACCTATGAGAATCTGCTACTCGCATTGCCGGGTCATCAAGGGTGGAAAAAAAATCTTCTGGAAAGAGAAACCGAACAAGATACCCACCAGATTTTGGAAATTCTTAGAAAAGTGGGTTTGTTTGATCAACGAAATGAATTGGCTAAATCCTTAAGTCATGGGCAGCGTCAGTGGCTTGCGATTAGTGCATTGATCATTTCAAAACCAAAACTCCTTCTTGTTGATGAACCCGCTGCTGGTTTAACCGATAAAGAGACAGAGCAAACCGCTGATTTGTTGCTTGAATTGGCAGAAGAACACACCTTGGTCGTAATCGAACATGATATGGATTTTGTAAGGCGCCTAAATAGCACGGTAACCGTTCTTAATGAGGGTAAGATATTAGCAGAAGGTCCCCTTGAAGAGATGGAGCAAAATGAAGAAGTAATGGAAGCATATTTAGGAAGATGAATGCTCAGGGGAAAAAGCCTTCATTTATTGAAGTTCAAGGACTCGAATTTGCGTACGGAGAAGTCAAGGTATTGCATGGCTTGGATTTTCGAATTCAGGAGCAGGAAATATCCTGTATTATGGGAAGAAATGGAGTAGGAAAAACTACGCTACTACGAAACCTCGTCGGTTTAGAAAAACCGACTTCTGGTAGGATCCATCATAACAATTCTGATATCTCGAATACCGAGTCTTTTCACCGTGCTTCAATTGGTTTTGGCTATGTACCTCAAGGGCGCCAAATATTCCCGTTACTTTCAGTTGAGGAAAACCTTTTGGTCGCCCTCGCTGCTGCCCCCACCGATCAGCAAGAAATTCCCAAGTCGGTCTATGATACATTTCCAGTTTTGTATGACATGCGTAAGCGACATGGAGGAGATCTGTCTGGGGGGCAACAGCAACAATTAGCTATTGGGCGTGCATTGGTAACCCGCCCTACATTATTGCTTCTCGATGAGCCAACAGAAGGTATCCAACCAAATATCATTACTATGATTGGTGAGGTATTAAGAAAACTGGTCGAAGATGATGGTATGACTATTCTCTTAGTAGAACAGTATGTGGATTTCGTAAAGAAGTACGCAGATACTTTTTCAGTTATGAATCGTGGGCGATTCGTAGCAGAAGGATCTGTCGAAGAGTTAGATACCGGTACAATTAATAAACACTTAAGTATTTGAATTACCATGCATTTAACACCCAGAGAAAAAGATAAACTGATGATTGTCGTTGCGGCTGACCTTGCTCGTCGCAGAAAGGAAAGGGGCGTTTTGTTAAACTATCCGGAATCCGTGGCTCTTATTACTTATGAGGTGATGGAGGGTGCCAGAGATGGCAAGACCGTAGCCGACTTGATGAGTTTTGGATCTACGATTTTAAAAAAGAAAGATGTGATGGACGGAATTTCCGAGATGATTGATGAGGTTCAAGTGGAAGCTACTTTTCCAGATGGAACCAAACTTGTAACCGTTCACAACCCGATAAGATGAAGCCCGGAGAAATTATAACTTGTAAAGAAGGGGGTGTTATCCACCTCAATGAACATCTTGAAACCATTATGATCAAGGTGAGTAATCTGGGCGATCGTCCCATTCAGGTGGGCAGTCATATGCATTTTTTCGAAGTGAATCGGGCCCTGGAATTTGACCGTAATGTCGCCCGTGGTTTTAGATTAAATGTTCCGGCAGGCACGGCTGCCCGTTTTGAACCGGGAGATTCCAAAGAAGTTGAACTGGTAGCTTTAGCTGGCAATCGTGAGGTGTATGGGCTCAACAATCTAACTAATGGAGCCTTAGAATCATGAGCTTACAATTAACTCGTAGGCAATACGCCGAGATGTATGGCCCCACTGTTGGGGATCAAGTCAGATTGGGAGACACCGAATTGTTTATTGAGGTGGAGAGAGATTTGATCGCTGAAAATGGAGGTTATGGTAATGAAATTAAATTTGGAGGTGGGAAGGTCATTCGTGACGGAATGGGTCAGTCCCCCTTAGCGTTAGATGCTGAATGCTTAGATTTAATCATAACCAATGCCACCATCCTGGACCCGTTGCTTGGAGTGATCAAAGCAGATGTGGGAATAAAGGAGGGAAGAATTGCCGGTGTGGGGCAT
>Ga0233432_10001783_pt1 | contig 20541 bp, 9 predicted proteins | sample SI_122_August201_6_FD_179870 | JGI IMG/M metagenome (GOLD analysis project Ga0233432, IMG submission 179870) | Seawater microbial communities from Saanich Inlet, British Columbia, Canada - SI_122_August2016_10_MG | ecosystem: Environmental > Aquatic > Marine > Inlet | place: Canada: British... | reverse complement strand
TACAGATGGATATACGTATACGACAGGAGCTGATGCAAGTGGAGTGCCTATAATAAACGAAAGAATAGGCGAACCAGTAGGAAATTTCAATCAACAACTGCCAGAACTTAGAGAGTTTTTCTACGAACCTCAGGACGTTTCACCAACTTTTAACAACCTGTATAATAGATATTATATCAAGAGAAGAACTACTGCTAATGCCAGTAATTCACAAACTGTTCCTCTAAATAACTTAGTGCCGACAAGTGGCGCCATTAGCTTCTCGCAACTATACGGATCTAGAAACTTTTATGAGGCTAGTGCAAATATTCCAGGTCACAGCCCAACTGAAACAAGTAATATCTATATTTGGGAAGCACAGAACTTTCCGGCTAGCATAACTACAGATGGAACTGATGTAAGAAGTGGAGCTTTATCTGGTGCTACTGCTTATAGAGACGGTCCTGTTCCTGCTGGTTTTACGACATATAATGTGCCTATGGGTACTTTTTTCATTGACCCATCTACGTTTATTGGAAATATTAAATTGACACTGAGTCCGACTGATGCGGCTACTACTGACATTAGATACTATGGATTCCTTGATGATGATAACGGAGATGCTTATGTTAGGATTAATGAAGTTGGGATCAGAATAGTAAATGTTGATTCAGGAAACGATGCGTTATTATATAAGGGAGAAGCTTCTCCTACATTTAGTGGCGATGGCACAAGCGGTAATGGTCGAGCCATCACTAGGTACTTGAGTTTTGATTTAGCTAATGTTAGGACTGATGTGTCTGAAACTATAACTGATACTGGAAGATTTATAGTCTACTTAACCTTTGGATACAATCAGCCTATAGCTTATGGCGATCCAGACTTCTCACTTAGTATTGACGCAGTTAAGGTATCTTGGGAAACAGCATAGCTACTAATGATATAAATAAAGACAGATAACATTACATATTTTTTAAAGGCAGCAACAGATGACTAAAAAATTTAGCGAACTAAGTTCGATTACAACGCCAGCTAACACTGATCTCTTTGCGCTGTCCGATGTTTCCGAAACTCAATCTAAGAAGATTACGTTTGCAGACTTAAAGAACTCTATCATCGATGAGTCGAGCTTTAACTATGCAAGTATTGTAAGTGGACTAAATGCTCATGACCCGTCTAGTAATGGTCAGAATGGATTGTTTGCCACAAAACTATATGCGAATAGCACAGCCGGATATCAGACAGGCGCATATTTTTTAACGTATGCTAATATTTCTGGTACTCCTACAATACCAGTAGACCTCAGTGTAGCAAGCAATAACACCCAGTCAATAGCATTCTTAAGATATAACACAGATACTAATATTATAGAGTGGCGTGGTTCTAGTACAGTTACAATGTCATCTAGTAACTTACCAGAAGGCACTAACTTATACTATACAGATGCGAGAGCAAAGGCTAATTTGGTAGCTAACTTTGCTGAACAGTTCAATATCTACAACAGCACGTTTGATCAGGGAGACGTAAGAGATAGTGTTTACGGATTGTCTGGCACTTTTCAGAATACTCAAGTCTCTGGTGGACAACAACAGTCTAAAACTTTTCGTATAACTGGAGATGCTAACTCAGCGGTAAGAGCCCAATTCTCAGTAGGACAAACGATTAGAATATATGGCGCTCAAGCAACTTATGAGAATCCATCCAATGCCGCAACGTTCTCTTTAACTCCTCAAGGATTTACAGAAGTAGCAGGCGATAAGAAGCCTGGTACAATTGGAGCAACTTACTCATATAAAATTGCAGAGTTTGATTACGAAAGCGGAGAGATAACTCCTGCAACGGCTGCACAGACGAAAACGATTTATGTTCCAACTTCAGGCGGTGCCGCTAATGTCGCAGATCAGTTTAACACTTCTCACTTTATTAGATTAAGTTTTGCGAGTGTTCCTGCTGACAATGGTATTGCAGTGTACAGAAGAATTGGTTCAACTGGTGACTATAAACTTATTGCCGTGTTAGGCAGAAAAGAAATGGACGCTGGATCTTGGATCGACTATCAAGCTTTTGATTACACATCATGGTCTGGTAAAAATTCTACAGATAATTCATACACAAGTATCATTCACTTCCCACTCACTTCAGAGAGCGTGTCAAGACGTGGATGGGTAGATAAAACAATCGAGTCTATTACTCAAAACACAAACAATTTTGATTTAATAATAAACGATTGGGTATTTGTTAACTCTCCAGATGGAACAGGTAACTATTCTGCACAGATTTGTCACAATGACACTGCACTTATTCAGAATGCCATAACAAATAATTCAGCGGCAGGAAAGAAAAGCATTGTATTGAATGCGAAGACTTACGCAACATCATTGCTATCTCTTCCCAATAACTTTGGCTTAGTCGGAACATCTTACATTACTAAAATTAAAAAACTGCCATGGACTGGTGGTGAAGCGAGTGCCTTGAACGGCAAGTTTATCATTTCAGAGCTTGCGACTGGTGCAACATCAATGTCTATTGTAGGTATAGATATCGATGGAGAAGCTCCTAATCAGTTCTTATGGCCGGACTCTTCAACAGTTAACAGAAACTACTTGCTAGATTTTGGTACCAATTGTAACTCATTACTACTAGATAGAGTGAGAATTACAAACGCTCCAGCTGGTGGTGTTTACGCAAGCAGTCCTATCGAACTAAAAATCAATACAAGTGAAATTACTGATAGTGCTACAACTGATAGATATGACTATAGTCCTTTGATTGCTGACTCTGGTTCAGATACTATGATAGTAGGCAATAGATTCCAAAACTACACACGCTTTGTTGACGTTTCAATCACTAATAAAGGCATCGTAGCAAACAACGTTATCAATAATTGTGGTAGCGGACTGTTTGTATATGGTTCAGTGTTCTTTGTGTCTTCTCCTAATGTTCTCATGGGACCTGCACAAGAGTTCTTGCCAACTCCAGATATTCTTAACTCTGAATACGATCTCATTAATATCGATCTCTCAGAAGCTAAAGCGGCTGGTGATGACTACGATTCTCCTGGTCACGTATATCAAGAAAACGGTGCCCCATTTAATCTAGGCGCAACTGCAGGATCTATCTTAGATATTACTCATCGTGCATTCTACATTCAAAAGACTGCTCAGGGAGTCGAAGAGATTTACGGAACTACAACTACAGCAGGTAATTTCCAAGTTACTAATCCAGTGACTAGATATACTATTTTGACTTTAGGTAACACAACACAGTCTCAATGGAATACAGCCGCAGGAACTTCTGGAGTAGTGTACTCAGTAGGAGATACTTTTACGGCTGCAGCCGCAGGTACTGGAACAGGCACTGCAACGAGTGGAGGTGTAGACACTATTCAAATCATTGATGTTCCATCAGGTCAAGATAGAGCCTTAGGAGAATTTGCATTTACCGTTCCAGTCGCTACAGTTAATGCGATTAAAGATGCATCTGGCGCTCATTCATATAGCACACTTAAGGCAGCCAACTCTTTACACGAAGGCATAGGTTGGGCAACTACGTTCAGAAACGAAGTATCATGTGGGTCTATTTCAGGAACTCCCACTTGGACAGTTGATTCGGTGAATGGCACGGATCCCATATATACAATTACAGTAAACAACTTACTATATGCAAGCATAGGCAAGCGAGTTAGATTTAACAGTCATACTGGTTGGTCTAATAGCGGTAATGTATCAACTGGAACAGTGCATAACATCTCATCAAACGGAGCAACTACAGTGGTCGAAATCAAATTTAAAGGAGCGGGAGGCGGTACTGATAATAATAACCAAGTCGGATTGGTTGTTGGTAATGGTGGTACGCTAAATATAATCGACAGCTTTGTGATGGCACAAGGAAGGATAATCTAATATGTCAAGTATAACAAATGTAAATAATAACGCAAGTGTAGTTAACGTAGGTCGTACTACACCCGTTTCTCCTGGTGCACAGCCCGCTTCTAAATCGATTCCAGTTGTAATCGCTACAGATCAGACTGCAATTCCAGTTGAGGAACAAAATAAAGTACAATCGGAAGTAGCACTTTCGCTCTTGGGTATTCCACGTGCTGAGGTAGCACTGGGCATTTTCGCAGACGTTAACACGTATGATGTTAACCCAAGTGAGTGGTCATCTTCTCCACAGTATCACGTTACTGGACACGGTATTCAACACTTACCGACAGAAGCTGGCGCACTCGTAGAAGCACCTAGAAATAAAACAGCAGTTCTTACATCGAAGCGTTTCTTCAGATATCAGCCTGGTCGTGTATCAGCCGCAACGTTCGGTGTCAAATCTACTGTTGGACAAAAGACATTCTCTCAGAATCCATCTATTCGAAAGTTTGGTATCTACGATAACTTTGATGGATACTTCTGGGAAACTAGAGATGATTGCAAGGAAGATAACTTTTCTGTGGTCAGAAGATCACAGTCACTTACAAAGGCACCTAACTCTCCAACTGGTATTGTGGGTCAGTCACTTAAAGGTGGTGCGCCTGCAGGCACTATTGGCAGAACTCAATTCGATGATTATAGAATTATTGGTAACGGAGCAAGTGAAGCAATAGTACCTAGTACACTCTTAGTTAAAGATCGTGAACTTATCACTAACAACAGATTTGCTATCATAGATGGAGTAGTAAATGGTTTAGACACAGGAACTTTCTATGCAGACCTAGCGTCTGCAATCGGTGGATCTGAGACAGCGGCTTCTGTAAAAGAGAAGTGTGCGAGAGACTTAGACTACTGGGTAGATTTCTATCTGCTAGATATGGAATACGGTGGAACAAATCACACTAAGATCAATATTACTAACTATGCAACTGCTATTTTACCTGCAATTGCTACTTATGAGAAGCCAACTCACATTGCATTAGGCAATGCTTTGACTGGATATGCTGGTCTTTCGAGCGCCGCAGTAACTAAACTTACTACTCTAACAGGACTAACGAACACTGCATTTAATAGGAACAACGGACAATCAGTTCTAGTTCCTTCTATTAGTGACAGTGATTACGGCACTAGAGGTAAAGTTGATACTATCTTCGCAACTAAGTCGCACTACTGGGCATATCATGTAACAGCTAAAAATGCTGATAACACAGCCGCAACATATACGGTGCCATCTGGATATCCATATACAGTAGAAGAGTTAAAGTATAAGTGTCAAAGAGATATCGGATATATTCTTGGTGGATATGGAAATGATATTCAAGGCGGTGGTGACTCAGAGACGAAGTATAACATGTCTATGTACTTCAAAGGCGGTCGCCCAGCATCAGCAGATGCAGGCTTCGGCATGTCTATTTACTCACAAGACGGCGGTAGTGGTAATCCAGTACAAGCAGAGATTGATCGACACACTCACCTTAGAGACACTGTTCTTGCTGACTTGATTTCTTATTTTGGATATACAAACTCAAGTTCAGTATACACTAAACTGAATACACTTGCAACAAGAGTTATCGACAACTTCTCAATTGAAGATACTCAGCAATTGGAATCAGGAACTAAAGGCTTTGCTGGTAACTTAGTGGCAATGAGAGACGGTATCATTCTAACTCACTCCGCAGTTTATGATCCAAAACTTCTCAGAGACATTGAGCAAATTGTGGCAGTATCTGACACTAATAACCAGTTCAAATTGACTAAAGGTGTTGTACAGTTTAAAGGTCACGTCAAAGTTAAAACTTGGTCTAATGTATCATCAGTTGCTACTATAGGCACAATTCAACCAGGCAAGGTATATAAAGTTGTCAAAGTTATTGGACCAAAGGGTAATGAATTTACATTAGAAGATGAGGACGGCACTGCACAAACTTTCACGGTTGCTCAAGCAACAGCCGCAGGAACTATCTACATTGAAACAGTTGTTCCGTTTATCTTCCCTAAAAAGGGTACCACTCTAGCGATTGGTAACGGTCAAGGCACAACTAAACTTGCTCAGGATCTAACGGGTACTAATACTTACGTGGGATCTGTTGGTGTTGGATATCACGGATATGACCCCGTAAACTATAGAGACGCACATAACATTGCGGCAGACGGATCTACTGATACTTTCCCAGGCGGAATGGTATTCCCATACATGTATGCAAGCGATAATAATCTTAAGAGTACAGATGCATCAGCAAGTTTAAGAGTTGGCTACGTCAATACTGCACTCGATATATCTACAGCGGCTGGATTAAATACAGTATGTGATCAAATCGATTACGTAAACTTTGATCCTAACTTTGTAACTTGGGTAAGATTTAACGTTAAGCCAGAGTTTTGGGGAGTCTACGACTATCGTATTCCCAGATCAAGATTTAGTCATGATACTTTAGACGGAAGAACATCTCTCACTAACCCAGCGGCTAAGCAAAGAGTTTACAGTGATGTCGCAACAGGAGAAACTGGTACAGCTAGACCTGGTGAAGTATACACTGTAAATGGAGTGACTCAAAGTATGAGCAGTCTATACAACTTTGACTTCACTAAAGTTACCATGCTTAAGATTGAATTCTCGTGGTATGGTGCTGTTGGTGCCTTATTCTTAGCATATGTTCCTGTCGAGAACGGAGAAGCGAGATGGGTAAGAGTACACCACTTACGTGCTTCTAACCAATATAAAAACGCTTCTTTGGGTAATGCGACACTTCCTATCACGTATACGACATACGGTGGCGGTGATCAATACTCACTCGGCGATGAAGAAGATGCAAACTTTGTCGATAGAGGATACGGATCGCAATCTCACTCTATCGTCAAATACGGTGCTTCATATTACATCGATGGTGGTGACAGAGGTACAGTTAGATTGTACAGTCACAACAATGAAGATACCGCAGATGCATATGGAAAGCAGTGGACTATTGCTAACGGTAGCTATAACTCAGCAGACAACTCTATTGATATTGATTCCACTTCTCTTGCAACAGGTAATCCAAATACCAACGTTGATCCAGCGTTCTTCATGGGCGCAAGATTTAAGAGTGCTAACAAGACAGATCAAAATATTAAAGTTGTTTGGGCAGATGCAAGTAAAGTATACTTAGATGGTGTGCCAACAGGTACTCCAACTTCTATGAAGCTTCTCGTAGATAGAGCAAACGGTACTTATAATCTTGAAACAAAGAAAATTATTTTAAGTACACAGCAATCAAATGCTGTTCGTAATAGAGTACAGGTTTATCCTACTAAACTGTCTGCATCTAACTTGGGTAATAATCCAGTACGTATGAGATTTAAGAAGACTCCTATCTTCCAGACTTCTACAGTCTATAGCGGGACGTTTACTTTAAATGCTCCTTATACGTTAACTGCTACGAATGATCCTTTAAGTACAGTCGGAGTTACTGAAAGTAGTTCTCCTTATTTTGATAATAACGAAAGTCTGTACGGTTGGTTCCAAGCACTCGTAGATGCTGATCCAGTCACAGTATTCGGTAGACTGTATAAAGTGAGTGATGAGTATTACTTCGAAATTCTTGAATCGTACAATGGTACGATTCAGTTAAAAGCTGGAGCATTCTTACCAGATCCTAGATTCGAAGCAGACGGTGATACGATAGCACAAACAACAGTAACTAAAGTAACTTCAGAGAAAGAGGGATTAAGTTCAATTAAAATTGCAAACGATACGGTAGTGCCAATTCCAAATACCGGCATTAACGTAGCGACTATATACTTACAGGCGGGAACAGAACAACTCGACCTAAGTCCTTACTTTGATTATAATAAAGAATATCTATCATTCCCGCTTACGGACCAAGCAGATAGTCTTTATTTTGCGATTGACTCTGACACATCAGCAGGAGATTCACCAGATCAAGTAAGTTTGGGTTGTACGTGGGAAGAACAGTAACTCATGCCAAAGCAGATAAAACTTGGACTGGATAAAGTACCTGCTCCAGTTACGAAGCAGTTTACTCAGCTTATCGATATTGAAGGTAATCTTCTATACGATGCCGCTGGTAATCCTGTGGTCACTGAAGATGAAGCGGTACTAGGATCCTTTGCAAGGTCTGCATCTGCAACTTCCGTATTCGCTAACAACTATGACAATAGTCCTGTTCTATCAGTGCCTATTGCTGAACAGTTTTCTGGAGAATCAGAAGTCAGTAACTCTTTGTTGGGTGTTCCTCGTGCAGAAGAACAGCTAAGTCTTTTTGCAGACGTTTCTACTTATGGATTAGATGAAGAGAACTGGAACTACTACACGTTTGCAAATGCTGTTTATCCTCCAGAATGGTACAGAAAAGAAAATCCTATTTTTGGCAGACGCTTCAATCCTAAGTTTGATGAAGAGAGTAGTGAGCAAGCATTAACAATTTCAACCTTTCCTAGTCAGTATAACTTTCCTGGAAGTACTATAGCAAGCAGATTATCCGAAGCAAGTGATCAGATGAAACGCTATATGAATTTTATTGCTATGGGCAAATATCTGTATACTATATTTCTTCCATACAACGAAGTTTTTGCAAAAAGAAATTTTCTCAACACCACTATTAAGATTATAACTAGTGGTGAATCAGAAATAGATGTGACTTCTTCGTCATCTTTTGTCGAGAATGGTCTATTCTTTTCTGGCGATAGTACGTTCTTTGACGTAGAATATGGTACAGACTTACAAGAATCTTTCGATCAAATTGAAAGATGGACTGCAATCTTTTCTAGAATAGTTGCAGGAGATGCAAGTTTTCCCGAATTGACTGGATCTGCTGTTACTGATTTTACCTTAGACTCTAGATATCCATTTATTAGATCATTTCTATCATCTAAGTCTCAGCCTGGCGGTAGTTCACAATCAACCAAATTTGCTATTCTCGAAAGTAAGAAAACTTTCAGATATCAGCCTGGTCGAGCAAGTGGATTTACTTTCGGTGTTAGACAAGAAACTGATCCAGCATCAAACGTAAATACGATTGAGTGGGGATGCTCAAACGACACAGACGAATACATGTTTCAGTTGATAGGATCCAGATTCAATATTGTTAGAAGAAGTGTTATTAAGATGCCAGACGATCTCTTAATAAGACAGGGTCTTGATCCAACAGACCAATCTTCTACTGCTATTGAGCCTAAAGGAACAACTGTACGTGAAGCTATGTGGGAAACAGTAATACCTAGAACTAAGTTTAACGGAGACAGTCTTTTAGGAAACGGTCCATCGGGATACATTTTATCTTTTGAAGATGTGACTATGTACAAGATTGAATTCTCATGGTATGGTGCTATCGGCGCTAAGTTCTATGCATATGTTCCTGCGAACAATGGAGATGCACGTTGGGTTCTAATGCATAGATTTGTAATTGAGAATGGTCTAGGCAAACCAGTTCTTAAGAATCCAGATTTTAAGTTTAAGTATCTAGTATATACTGAAGATAATGCTACGATGCAAAAGCCTATTGCTCTATACAAATACGGCAGTAGTTATTATGTTGACGGTGGGGATGAGGGCACTATAAGACTCTCAACCACAACAGTTGATAGTAAACAGTTTACACAAAGAAGTCCGATATTAGGACTTCTTCCAAAACAAAAAATATTCAATCAAGACGGAGAAAGTTTAACTAACTTTAAGAAGGCTTATCCTAGTACGATGTCTATATCAAGTGATATTGATACACGAATAGATGTCGAAGAGATTCAAGGTTCACCAGATGGAGTACATTTTAATTATGCTCCTTCTTTGCACAATGGCGTACACGCATTATCTAGGACTTTAAACTTTCAGTTCATAGGAACTGGAGGATCTCAGATAGATATATTAAACGGAGAAGCCCTAAACGTAGAAGATGATAATGCACATATAATTGCTGACGGAATATTCAACGCATATGTAGATTACGATTTTGCTAGTGATCATCAATCTACTAATATTAGAAGACGTAATAGTAGTCAAAATCTAGTAGTTGATACTATTAGAAAAAGTCGTAAAGAAGATGGCACTGTAATAGACGCATTAACATCGCCATCATTTACTGGTAGGCTTTCTAACTATCATGCGATTGCGGCATCTACTGTTCCTATCTACGGCAACAACTTTAAGATACACTTCTTGAATCCTGGTGCAAGGGATGGCTATGGACATTTTGCTGACTTTGCAATATCAGTCACATCAAAGATACCGTTTATTGACTCTACTGACAACAATAAGATAAAATTTACCGATGATGCAGGAGTATCTGCGGCATACTCTTTGTATGACGAAATCTTTCAAGAGTACTCTTCTGAAGGTACGGCAATAGATTACACAACTAAAGCGGAAAGATATGAGTGGGATCCTGGCTATTCAGATATGTTTATGGTTGATAGACGATTACCTAGTCCACAAGGAAATGACGGCGGTTACATCTCGACTGTTAAAGGAGAAGTTAGAGTTGTAGATTACCCAGTATCTGCGATTGAAGCAGGAACAGGAGGACTCTCTGGTCAATGGAAAATAACTTTTACTGGCGGTGCACCTGGTGCATCACTCTTTACTCTTGACGGTAGCGGAGCGGTATTATCACAAAGTACAGAGATTGGAGTAGCAAGTGCAGGTCTAGGAATATACTACACGACAGTTCCTAGTCTTGACTCTAATGGAAATTTCTTTGCTTATGTTGATGGAGATCCAACAGACTCAGGAAATAGAACTGTCACGGCAGTTCAAACTAAGACAGTAACTATTACTCACGATTGGCAACTTGATCCTGCATTGAATGGAGACAACTTCACTAAAGCTAAAGCAGTTAAATTTAACGCACAACCTTTGTACCTAGTTGTAGCGATGAAAGATAACGCAAAAGTAAATAATATTATAGTCGAAGAATACACTCCAGATAACGTTAGAACTCATACACCAGTATTCATTAAAGATGCTCCCAACTTAACTGTTACAGCATCAGGCGGATCAAGTAACGTTCTTTCTCCTTCAGCGTTTCAAAGTGAAGATAGATTATCAAGCATTAGATTTGATGATCAATGTTTGAATCCTTTAAGACCTGGAACTAAAGTATATTCTTTATTTGTTGAAGGAGGAGTACCAGAAAAGTTCGACTTGTCAAACATCTTTAATAGAGACAGGAAAGGATTAGCGAGAGGACTACTAAATAATAAAGCAATATATCTTACAGCGTCAGCGGTAGACGGCACGTCTGTTGGTAACGTAGAAGTAACTCTCACGGTGAAGGAACAGTAATGCCATTTCGAGGTCTAAATGTACAACTAGCGATGAACGATGTCGATAATGCGGCACAGTCTCTCATTAATTTGGGTTTAGACCAACGAGACTTGGCACTTATTTCTGGACTATCTAGTGGTGCATCCGTCGAAGCGCAAGAACTTCATACAGTTTCAGGTCTTGTTGTAGATCAGAAAAAAGAATTAGCCGCTCTTGCTAGATCGTCTACGACTGTAGGAGGTCTTCTTAACAGTTTAAAAGATATAGGTCAGCCTCTAGATTTCAATTTAGAGATCGACAATCAAATAAATGCGGCAGCAATTAAATATAATTATCTAGACTACTCAAACAACTCATTAAAAACTGCTGATATATCTACATCTAGAGTTTCATCTTGGTCATCTATAGGATCTTCTATTCTATATGGAGGAGAAGTAGAGGTATCAGGCGATAATTTAACATTTAGTTCGCTTGCGACAAGTTCTGCTCCTATAGCTAAAACATTTAGGGCAGAAGTTGCAACTCACAAATTAACGATAAACGTTAATGGATCTGCTAAAGAATTTTTAGCGATGAAAGGCATTCCGTTAGAATGGGATGGCTTTTTTAGAAATGTTAATTTATCACATGCTGTAACATCTGTATCGGATTCTAATGGTGTTGTTCCTCCTGTGTGGAGAATTACGAATAAGGCAGGCGGTCAATCATACAACACAGGTGATGCTACAGGTTCTATTGGAGCTGGATCAGTTGATGCTCCTGCAACGTATTCGTTCAGAGATAGTTCATCTAAAGCTCGCAAGATAGAATTCTTTTACAATCCTTTAAAGATCAGAGAGTTGCGTCTTCCAGGATGTAACTTAACAGAATGGACGAATGTAGGTCTAGACGTTATACAAAGAATCGATATTAACGATAACGATTTTTATGAATTACCTAAGTTTGGTCCTGCGAGTAGAGGTGGCGATGGGCTTGCAATTGATCTTAAAAAGATAACGATTAGTGCAAATGATATGTCTAGAGCAGAAGACGCTAGTGGCGTTCAAATACCTGCTAACACTCAATTAAATACTTTGCCCACAACACTGACTCATCTGACAATGAATGGAGTGTTCTCAGATAACACTACAATCGATTTAACAGACTATGAAGACCTATCTTTTTTACAGTTTCAGACTTATTATAGTCGAGACGCACAAAGACGTATGAGTGGAGGAACTATATCGCCTAAGACTTTTATAGACTCTGCTAATCCTAAAGTAAAGGGCATAGGTCAATACAGAATATATCATCAACCATATAGTGAGTTAGATGCGGGAGTATGCGCTAGTCCAAACTTATCATACTTGTACTTCCCATGGTGTGGAATTAGTCTTGCTGAAAATAGATCAGGCGGCACACAGCCAATCAGTATTGCGAGTACTAATATAGGAGAATTTATCTCTTACGGCAATGCACACAATGTTGTGGACATGAGCGGTAAGACTTCTTTGACTAATTATATACAGGCTTACTCTAGTCCCGATAGTTCAAAAAACAGAACTCTTGCGGGAAAGTTTACTTCATGTACAGGACTAGCACAGATATATTGCTACGCTTCTTATACAATTCAAGCAGATATTAGCAATGCGTTTGCAAATCAATCGCTGAGTTCTTTATCGACATTAGACCTGAGATGGACATCTGCATCAGGAGAACTGAGAGATGGAAGCTTTGCCGGAGCAGACTCATTAGTTCACATTAGATTTGCTGGATCAGCTCATAGTGGAACAGACTTCTATGGCACTACTGACTCGCAAGCGAATGGTAATAACGGAGAAGTATTTTCTAGTATGGCAAACTTGCAATGGTTGTACGTTTATAGTAACGGCAATATTGCTGGACCATTACCAGACTTCTCTAATAACACTAACATGCGTGGAATATATATTCGTAACACGAACACGAATGGCAATCTACCAAATTTAGTATCTAATCAGAATCTATACTATTTGAGACTAGATAGTAACAATTTAAGCGGTACTGTTCCTGCATGGAGTTCAAATGCTCTGAGATATGTATTCTGTTATAATAATGGACTGACGGGTTCTTTACCTCAACTCAATACTCCATATTTGTATTACTTGTATCTTCAGAACAATAGTATAAGCGGTAACTTACCGAGTATGAGTGGTGCTATAAGACTACAGATATTGTATTTGAATAGTAACTCAATAAACGGCTATACGACAGACGCACTTAAGTATAATACAAGTTTAAGTATTATAGATTTAAGTAATAATCAGTTACCTTCATCTGTAGGCGCTCCTCTAATTAACGATCTGTATGATAATTACGCAGGAAACCCTAGAAGCGGAGTCAGCGTTAATTTACTAGGTAATAACGGTCTTAGTAGAAGTAACATTGTTAACGATGGAACGGAAGGAGAGAGTAGTACAGCGAACAAGCTTGCTTTCCTCGAACGCTTCTGGACTATTCTACTGGATTAAGGAAAAGATATGGCTCAAGGATTTGTAAGAGATTTAAACCTTATTGAAAGTGATACAGGTGCTTTAGATAGAGGTATCTTGGATAACTTAGGTGGTGCTAACATTACCACAGACTTGCTCCTGTTTGACGGAAACTTCAAATTCGTATCTAAAATACAATCTAGTCACTACTCGTATGATTCGACTTCTGGAGTCATCACTGTTATTGGAGAGGGCAAAGTTGCCTTTTCTGACGGCACTAAAATATCTTTAGGTGATGCCCCTACAGTATTTGAGACTGAAGTTTTTGATTCGAACGGGATTAATAAATTTAGACTTAGAAATTCACTTGGTCAAAATGTAGCCCCAAACGGAGATTTGAGAAGAAATGATGGCGTTAGCGCAGTCAATCTATCTAATTTAAGTTCAAAGAGACTAGAGGCTAATATAGGAGCTTCAACTGGTGTCAGTAGTGATGACGGCGCAACCGATCTATTCAATCAATACCCTGCATCAAGCCAAGTAGATTATATCAACTCTCAACTATCTTTATATTATTACAAGAGAGATAGAGTTCCATTAACATTCGAAGACTCATCTTTTGATACGAGAGTAGATTTCAGAGGCTCTGTAATGATTGTCGATAATGATGCGACAGTTAGCACAGTTCCTGGACCAACTACTCCAGGTTTGTTTATTGTAGACGCTTCTAATCCAAGTGCTGGATCAACTAGAGCATTCAGTGATGCATCAAATCCGTGGAGTGAAGTAGGCAGTGCGTTGGTTACAACAGAAGCAAATTCTCAGCCAAATACTCTGAAATTGAATCCAGTAAGTGGCAATGCTCCTAATCTACAGACTACCTCGACTCTTATTGTATCAGAGACAAATACTCTATCGAGTTATAATTTCAAACTTCCTGTTATTGTAAACGGAGAAACTTTTTTCCTATTACTTAAATCTTCTTAAGTAAGCAATGCCTTATATACAGTACCGCCATATAATATTGGAAAATACTCAGTCGAATTTGTTGGCGGAGTAATTGCAGTAACATTACCGGTTGGAGTATGTATCTTCAGACTATTAAAAGTCAATCCTGCTACAGTCAAATCTCTAAACGAAGGCGGAGTTTTAAGTCCTACAGCCGTACCTTCAAAAGGTGGAGCAGTGTTTAGAGGAATTACACAGAACTCTTTATTATCACTTGCGGGGTCAGAACCATTAATAAAAACTATGGTACGTGCCGCTGGTATTGTTGCTGTAAGATTTGTGCTTAGTGTTATAGTATTACTATTGATGGCAGTTACTGTCGTAGTAGAGCCAACTTGAGCGCCAGCGAAGTCTGGTGAACCAGGTATAGCTCCGGTACCGCCATTTGATCCTGTGCCATAGAAATGCACATAGTCTCCTATAGTGACTCCCGTTGATGTAGTTAAAGCTATTTGGTTTTGGCCAAAAGTGGCTGTTGATGCTACTTCTCTACCATAAACTCCATTACATTGTAGATACGATGACTTATCATCTAGTCCTCTAGAAGCATAAACTGCACCTATCTGAAGATTTCCATTTTTTAGAAGGGCACCGCCTGCATTACCTAGATGATCTGCAATAGTAATGTTTCTCGGTCCACTGCCTGATGCGCCAAATATTCTTTTAACTTGTAGTCCATCAGTGCCATCTGCTTTGATTGTCATCAAGAGTTGGTCTGCAAACACTTTAGATGCTGGATTAATACTGTACGGAGGCAAAGAATATAGTGATCCTTGATTGTTTCCAGCAGAATCGAGTCTGAAGAGTCCTATCAGTCCTATGTTCTTGAAGAATATTGCTTCTTCTGTATCTGATATGCTCATAGAGGCATCTGCATTAAGAGTATCTTTGACGTAGGCAAATGCATTATTGTCTTCGTCTGCTCCACTAATCTCTAAAATTTGAAAGGCATACGTGTTGTTGTTACTCTTTTGAAATACCATCCAATCACCAACAGAAACTCCAGTGAAGTTTGCCGCAGATATTTTGCCAAATCCATCACGAACTGTAATTGTTTTGGTTGTAACTGTGGAATTCGATCCAGATATTCCCACAACTTTATCGCTTAATAGTTCTGGAGGATCTACGATAAGAGATATAGTATCTAAAACAGTCAACTTACTTGTCGAAGTTTGATTTAAAGCACTTGCTTTGTTGTCTTCAAAATATTTGTAAGTGTATGGACCAAATACTTGATCTCTGTTAAATGTCTTATAGTAGTCAGAGAACGGCGCACGTTCACTGTTATCGTTTGTTTCTCTAAAGGTCTTTGTTCTGTATGCACTTCCGTTACCAGGATCAGGATACCAAAGAGTGTATCTTACTCTAACTCTACCACCTTTCTTTTGTGCAGTGAATTTTATAGGAGTGCCGATTTCTTCTTGACCAGCAACCCATGAAAATGTTTGCGTCCCGCCAGATATAGTATTTGACGTTTGTACTGTTGCAGTTTTTGATGTAGTATCTACTGTTGCTATTTCGTAAGTTGATCCACTGGAGGTAAAACTCATTCCTGAACAAATATACTTTGTATTACTAGCAGAACTAAAGTCGATAGTAACAACGCCATCTGTTGGTCCACTATACGTAAGACCACTTATGCTTTGAGATTGATTGAATACACTCTTAATTGTTGTCCAGTTATTTTCAGTGCCGTCATCTACCGTATCTTCTTCTATGATAAATAACCCTGTAGAGCCCCAATCTTGATCGAAATTACTCGCAAGATAACCAGTCCATTGTACAAGACCATATGTGTTTCGCATCTGTGGATGAAGCTTTGCATTGAAGGCGAATACTCCGTTGTTCCAGAAATCAACTGGACCTATTACGGGAGTAAAGTCTCCATCAGTATATGATGTCCATAGTTGACTTGATGACAAGCCAGCTGTGGTTGAAGCAGTACCCGAATTAGCAGTTGTGGCAGCGGTTGGGTTCGACTTGATTCTGTCGCTACCGACGAAATTACAAACGAGTCCATCACCACCATTTATCCAAGGAGGATTACCTAATACAGATTTAAAATTGCTTATGTTATCTTGAATGGTGACTAGAGGCTCGACAACTTGATTAGATCCAGCGATATTCGTAAACGAAACGACTGTGCCGTTTAAGTCTGCTAGATCAGTTGATTGTCCATCAGCATTTGTGAAGTCAGACAATCCAGTGTTTCTTAGACCAATAACTGGACTAATATCTGCAACAGTGAATCCAGTCTTTTGACCGTTTTCATCTAGCGCAGAAGAGTTATCGTCTAGTACGTTGGCTAAAGCTTGAGTTGAACTTTCTAAGTCCGCTAGATTCTTATCAGCACGAAGTCCGAATTTGATGTACTTTGATGTCATTTTAAATCCAATTAGTTAAGGGTTCTGTTCTTATTATTTATAAATACATGTAGCATAGATTAGGGAAAAAACATGGCAGTTAAAGCAAATATTGTAATAGACCAAGGCGCAGATTTTTCAGCACTGATTGACGTAGAGACTGCATCAGGTGCTGTTTTCAATCTCACTGGATATACTGTAGCCGCTCAAATGAGAAAGACCTATGCGTCAAGCACTGCAACTAGTTTTGGTTGCTCACACAATGGCGTTTTAGGTCAAATAGATATCACTTTGTCGAGTTCTATAACAGAAGCTCTAGATCCTGGTAGATACTTATATGATATCGAAATTACCTCCGGTGGTGGAGGTAAAAGTCGTGTCGTTCAAGGAACGGCAACGGTCACAGCCGGAATAACGAGGACGTAAACGATGGCAAACATCAAAGCAAAACTCACACCTAACCAAAATCTTATGGTAACTAATTACCAACTTAATGCAGCCACAATTAGACTAGGTGACCTCTTTGACGTTGACGCTACTAATTCTAGTGATGGCTCAGTCATACTGTATAACGGTACGACTGAAAAGTGGGAAGCAACCACTCAAATGGATAATATAAATACAATTATAAACGGAGGCAATTTCTAAATGTCTATTATTAAGATCAAAAGATCCAGTGGTACTATAGCCCCAACTGCACTTGCACTAGGTGAGTTTGGCTATACGTACGGAGCTGGAACACAGGCAAATGGCGGAGACAGGCTATATTTAGGCACCGGAGGCGAAAGTGCTGGTGTCGCAAACGCAATTGATGTAATCGGTGGTAAATATTTCGCTGATCTAGCTGATCACGCACACGGCACACTGACGGCATCTTCTGCAATCATCGTAGATTCGAATAGTAAGATTGATGTACTTAACATCGATAATCTTACCATTGACGGTAATACAATTACCTCTACTGATACTAACGGTAACATCGAACTTACTGCAAACGGTCTTGGTACTATCGAGTTAAACTCTCCAGTTAACTTTGCTGGTGCGACTACGTTTACTGGCTTGCTCAACGCAGACGGTGGTATTGCAGTAGATACGAATGCGTTTACTGTAGCAGGAGACGGAACTGGTAATACGTTAATTGGAGGCACACTTGGTGTTACAGGCGAATCGACACTCGCATCTGCAATCGTAAGCGACCTGACAGATAATCGTGTTGTTATTGCCGGCACATCAGGCGCTCTAGAAGATGATGCGAACTTTACCTTTGACGGCACTACATTAGCACTTACTAGTGATTTCACTCAGACTGGTACTGGTACGGTAACAGGTCAATGGAATGTAGATAACTTACGTCTTGATGGCAATGTACTATCTACAACAGACACAAACGGTAATCTAACATTAACTCCAAATGGAACTGGTTATGTTGTTATTTCTGGAACTAACGGACTTGTTATTCCAGTTGGCACAAACGCACAACAGGGACCAGCAGTTAACGGTGCTATTCGACTAAACTCTACAAGTGGACAGTTCGAAGGATATTCAAATGCTAACTGGTCATCTCTTGGTGGAGTAAGATCAGTTGACGGTTTAACATTCATTATTGCAGAAACTTCTCCAGGTAACTCAGACGATACTCTACATTTTTACGTAGCAACAGGAGCTTCTACTAATAAAGAAGCGATGACGCTTGATGAGGATACACTTGCTGTTCTCAACACAACAACTTCTACAAGCACTAGTACAGGTGCGGTAACAGTTGCTGGTGGTGTTGGTATCACTGAAAACTTAAACGTTGGCGGAGATACAGTTCTTACTGGCGATCTTGCAGTCAATGGCGGAGATATTACCACTACTGCGACAACTTTCAACTTAGTTAACGCAACTGCTACGACACTTAATATTGGCGGTGCGGCAACAGCAGTAGATATTGGTGCCACTACTGGTACAACTTCTGTTAACAATGCACTTAGCGTAGACGGCAACTTTGATGTCGGCGGTGCAAGTATCTTTACGGTAAATGCCACAAGTGGTAATACTGAAACTGCTGGCAATTTGATTGTCGGTGGAGACTTAACAGTTAACGGTACTACAACCTCTGTTAATGTTGACGTACTTGACGTTGAAGATGCTCTGATTAGATTAGCATCTGGTAATACATCTGATTCAGTAGACATTGGTATCGTCGGTAGATACAATGACGGAACTAATGATCAATTTGCTGGTTTATTCAGAGATGCAACAGCAGGCGAATGGCACTTATTCGATGAATATATCGATACAGACTTAACTGATAATGTCGTTAATATGTCAGATGCTTCGTTTAGCCTAGCTAACTTGAATCTTGATGTTATTAAATTTACTCAACAATCGTTTACTCTTACTGGTGACGTAGCCGGTACTATCAATATCAGTGACTTTGGTTCTACTGCACATAGTATTGCAACTACAATTCAGCCAAACTCTGTTGCTCTGGGCAATGATACTACAGGCGACTATGTTCAAGAGATTGACGAAGGTGCAAACGTAACTGGCGCAACTGCGGGTAGTAATGCACAAACTTCTATCTATGTTACTGGTACTGGCGAATCGGCTGTTGTTACAGTTCAAGCAGTTATTGCTGATCAGGTAGGACAAGTTGGTGTTGCGACATTTGATGCATTATCGAACGGCGCTGGCACAAATAGAAACTTTGATGTAAGTGCAAGCGGTAGTGTCTCTATTAATACCATTGATGGTGGAACGTTCTAAATAATTAAAATAGTTATGAAGTGTAGGTATATACCTTAAACGCTAATTGATAATATACGCAGGCTATATAGCCATTATATCAGATGTGAGGACAGATGTCAACAATTAAATTAAGACGCAGTGGCGTTGCAGGTAAGATTCCAACAACTGCACAGTTGGACTTAGGTGAAATAGCACTTAATACCTACGACGGAAGACTGTATATAAAGAAAGATGTCGGTGGTACGCAATCCATCGTCACGTTTAGCGGGTCTCCTGCTTCCGAGTCTACTGTATATCTGTTCACAGCGACAGGAGATGGCTCAACGGTAGACTTTGTTCTGCCCACAATTCCAGTATCCGAACAAAACGTATTCGTATATCTCAATGGTGTGCTTCAACACACCTCAGAATTCTCACTTGTAAGTGGCAATACTCTTAGATTCGGCACAGCGCCTTTAGCATCAGACGATATTGAAGTTAGGGTGATAGCGACAGAATCCGCTTCAGTTGTTGTGCGAGACTATCAACAATACGTCTATAGCGGTCTTAGTGCGGCAACTCAAGTCACGGGCGCAGACGATAATAGCCTCACACTTGCATACGATATTGGTAAAGTAGAAGTCTACGCCAACGGTGTTAGACTTGTAGACGGATCAGACTATGCCGCTACGAATGGCACAAGCATCGTCTTTCAAGGATCGCAGACGATTACCGGTACAGTTGAAGTCGTATCTCTATCACGTGCTTCTTTCGCAGATCATGACTCACTTAAGCCAGTATCAACTTCATTCTCAGCAACTACAGCAAATCAAGTCGCAGATACT
>Ga0233432_10001776_pt1 | contig 20591 bp, 10 predicted proteins | sample SI_122_August201_6_FD_179870 | JGI IMG/M metagenome (GOLD analysis project Ga0233432, IMG submission 179870) | Seawater microbial communities from Saanich Inlet, British Columbia, Canada - SI_122_August2016_10_MG | ecosystem: Environmental > Aquatic > Marine > Inlet | place: Canada: British... | reverse complement strand
CTTTATGAGCCTCCTCTGCTTCTTGAATTTCAGCAGTCAGAACCATGAATTATTTGATTTTATCCGCCATAAATAACGGTACCTTAAAGCATAATAGGCGATCTTTTGCCAAGGGAAAAACAGTTTATTGTGAGTAATGCGTTCCTTCTGCTCTTTTAATTCTTAAACCGAAAAACACCGACTTGTCAGACAGTTGGGCAGAAACTAAAAATCTATAATTAGAGATCGTTTGTGCGAATGACGGCTAATTTTTCCTCCAATTTTTTTCGAAAGGATTTAACTATAGATTCGTGTTTTAAAGTGTCGGCGAGGTTAGTAAATTGTTGGGGGTCTTGTTCCATATCGAACAGTTCGATCCCATTCCTGCCGTGCTCGAAGCCTCCCTTAAGCAGAGTCGGTAATTTTTCACCATATTGAATGAAAGCCCATTTTTTATTTCTAAGTAAAAAGCCGGTTCTCATCGGGGCCACTGAGAATGCTTCTTCGCGAACTTCATAGGATGGATCATCAAGCATCGGGGAAATATCTTTTCCCTGAAGTCTGTCTTGTTCAGTTAAACTACAGAGACTGGAAAGGGTGGGGTACAGGTCCAAGAGTTCAACAAATGAATGACAGACAGCCGGTTTTTTTCCCGGAACTGAAATGATTAAGGGAACCTTGGCTGATTCATCCCGTAGGCTGACCTTTGCCCAAAAGTCGTGCTCTCCGAGATGAAACCCGTGATCGCTGGTAAATATAACGATGGTATTGTTACGTTTTCCCGACTTCTCCAAAGCGTCCATAACCATTCCAACCTGAGCGTCAAGGTAAGCGACAGAAGCATAGTACCCGCCAACGGCCTTTTTTTGCTTTCTTATATCCATCTGCATGTTTTCGCTGGTACAGTAATTGATTCCAGCCTGTGGAATATCATCCCAGTTGCCTGGCAACTTTTTAGGCAGAACCATTTTTGAGTACGGTTTGAACGGTTTGTAATATTTGCGCGGTGCAACAAACGGGACATGTGGTCGGACAAATCCGACACCCAGCCAAAACGGCTTTTTCATAGGTTTATATTTTCCGATTAATTCGACTGCTTTGGTCGCGGTTTTGCCATCCGAGTGAACCAGATCATCTCCATCTGCTTCGATCACAACAAAAGTATTTCCGCCAACCACGGGTCGTTTGCCGTCGGGGTTTTTCTGAAGAGTTTCTCCATCGCCCGGTGCCCGCCATTCTGGTCCTTTGCAGTTGTATTTTTCATCCCAGGAATGAGGATCATCCGCTCCGTCGCCTCCGCTTTCGATTCCTCCCGGCACGCCCATGTGATAAATCTTGCTTACCCGTGCGGCATGGTAGCCATGATTCCGAAAATGTTGCGACCATGTGCTACGATCTCCGATCTGTGGTCGGGGGCTTTTGTATCCGAGTGCACCGGTAGCATGGGGATAGTATCCCGACATAAAGGACGCCCGTGATGGACCACAATAAGTTCCTTGGCAGTATGCTTGAGTGAAACGGGTACCTTCCGCTGCGAGTTTGTCGATGTTTGGAGTCTCACAGATATCATTACCGTAGCAGGATAGAGCTGTGTATGTAAGATCGTCAGAGATGATAAATAGAATATTATATCTTTTGGAAAATACGGAATTAATCACCAGGAAAAATAGCGATGAAATAAGAATGTTTCGCATAATTTAGGAGGATGCAGTGAACTTGCTTATTGGATCAAGAGTATAATTTAGATCTTATCTTATTTTCTTTCTGTTATAATCATGATAGCAAAATATGTTATGAGTAATTCTTCATCTTCGATTATTACTGTGCAACAGCACATCATGCGGGAACAGAAACGCTTTCCTGGAGCATCCGGGGAGTTTTCTTTTTTGTTGTCGGGTATAACACTCGCTACGAAAATGATTCAGGCTCAGGTTCGTCGGGCAGGATTGACTGATGTTCTTGGGGAGCATGGGGACATTAATGTTCAGGGTGAAATTCAGCAGAAACTTGATGTAATTTCCAATGAAGCACTAGTTCATTGTCTTAGTGCTAGAGAAAGTATTGGCGTGCTCGCTTCCGAGGAAAATGAAAATCCGATGCTGGTACATAAAGGATCCAAAGAAGCCAAATACGCAGTCGTTTTTGACCCTCTCGATGGCTCATCTAATATTGATGTAAATGTCAGCGTCGGTACAACCTTCTCAATTCTCAGGAAACCAGATAATGCTTCAGGTGACAATCCTGAAGCTTGGGTTTTGCAACCAGGCAGTAAGCAGATCGCAGCCGGGTATGTGGTTTATGGGTCTTCTACTATCCTTGTCTACAGTGCGGGCCACGGTGTGCATGGATTTACTTTGGATCCGGCGATTGGCGCTTATGTACTAAGTCATGAAAATATGACCATGCCTGAGCAGGGTAAATATTATTCAGTAAACGAAGCTTACCGGGATGGTTTCCCAACAAGATATGGAGAATATATCGATCGTTTACGGTCAGGAGTGTTGGGTGTTAACTACTCTTCCCGCTACATAGGTTCAATGGTTGCTGATTTCCATCGTACTTTGCTCAAGGGTGGAGTTTTTCTTTATCCTCCAACCACTGATAATGCAGAGGGTAAACTTCGTTTGCTTTACGAAGCCAATCCGGTTGCGTTACTTGCGGAACAGGCCGGTGGAGTGGCATTGGATGGAGAGAAGAGAATCATGGATATTGAGCCCTCAAGTATTCATCAACGCACGCCTTTGATTGTTGGTAGTCGTTTTGAAATGTCTGATTTTGAACGTTTTATACAAAAGAAATCCTAGCGGCTTGCAGGAAATTTGGTCATTTACTGACCAAAAATACTGATAATTTTTATACAAATAAAAAATCCAATTTTACAATATTGGACAACTCAGACTATGGTAGGATGTGTTTGTGCTTATCACCCCAAGCTTAAAATTACCTCAATCCTTTGAAATTGCCTTCACATTCAATAGTTTAAAATAGATAGTGTATTTCTTATAAAATGAAGTTCTTATCTTTAATACTCCTCATTTCACCCATACTGCTATTTGCAGTTGCCCCTATTGATTTTAATTCCCAGATTAAATCTCTTCTTTCCAACCGGTGCATTGCTTGCCATGGACCGGATGAGGAAAATCGTGAAGCGGGTCTTCGGCTCGATACTTTTGATGGAGCGACCCGCGATTTAGGTGGATATTCCGCGATTGTAGCGGGTGATCCAGAAGAGAGTGAAATTATGTTTCGAGTCACCCTGGAGGATGATGACGAAGAGTTGATGCCGCCAAAGGGGAAGGGGCAGCGTTTATCTGAAGAGGAGACCGCCTTGCTTACCGAATGGATAAATCAGGGTGCGAAGTATGATAAACACTGGTCCTATAAGAGCCCTTCACGTGCAGCGGTTCCTGATGCTGTTCATCCCGTAGATTACTTTATTGGTAAAAGGTTGAATAATGAAAACTTAAATTTTAGCCAAGCTGCAGACAGAAAAACATTGGCTCGTCGTGTATCACTTGACCTGATTGGTTTACCACCAACACTAGGGGAACTTCACACATTTCTGTCTGACGAAAGTACGAATGCCTACGAAAAATATGTGGACCAATTATTAAGCCGGCCAGATTTCGGGGAACATTGGGCGAGGATGTGGCTAGATTTGGCACGCTATGCAGATTCTGCAGGGTATGCGGACGATCGGTCCCGTACAATTTGGGCGTTTCGTGACTATGTAATTAAATCTTTTAACAACAACCTGCCTTTCGATCAGTTTACCATTGAACAGTTGGCCGGCGACTTACTTCCAAACCCTACAGAACAGCAGCTCATTGCTACTGCTTTTCATCGAAATACCCAAACTAATAACGAGGGGGGCACGAACGATGAGGAGTTTCGGAATGTCGCAGTGGTTGATCGGGTAAACACCACATTTGCAACTTGGATGGGGACAACCATGGCTTGTGCTCAGTGTCATACCCATAAGTACGATCCCATAACCCATGAGGAGTATTTTCAAGCCTTTGATATACTGAATCAAACCCAAGACGCGGATAGGCGGGATGAAAGCCCTACCATCAGTATCTTTAGTGATCAGCAAAAAAAGCAGCAAGCACAACTCGAGGCAGAAATTAAACAATTAGGGGAATCTCTTAAGTCTCCCGACGAAAATGAAGAGTTATCTAAAAAGTTGAGTGCCTGGGAAAAAGATATGCCTACAACATTATGGGAAGTCCTTAAGCCCGGTAAAGCGAAGGCAACCTCCGGAGCAACGCTTACCGTGAAAGAAGATGGATCTGTTCTCGCTTCCGGAACCAAAAAAGAAACGGACGTTTATCAACTTATCGCACATACCTCTTTGAATAAAATATCTGCTCTTCGTGTAGAGTTTCTTACGGATGAATCGTTGACGAATGGAGGTCCTTCACGAAACCATAATTTGGTACTCAATGAAATAGTTCTAAATTCAATGGGTCTAGCTAATTCCCCGCACGGTGTGAAAAAGGGACAGTTTGTAAGAATAGAATTAGACGAAAAAGACCGAATTCTTCATGTTGCAGAGATACAGGCATTTGTGGGGGAGGAAAATGTAGCACTCAATGGAGAAGCGTCTCAAAGTACTACGGGGTATGGAGGGCTTGCGAAACTTGCGATTGATGGAAATACAGATGGTGATTTCTACAAGTCAAAAAGCGTTACCCACAATGCAAATGGAGATGCCGCTGCCTGGTGGGAAGTCGATCTCGGGAAAGAGCAAAACTTGACTAGGCTAGCAGTCTGGAACCGTACGGATAGCGGCCTTTATTCCCGATTAGACGGTTTTCGTTTACAGGTGTTGAGTGCCGACCGTCAGGTCGTTTGGGAGAAGACATTTCCCAAAGCACCCAAGCGAGAGGTTGTGGTATCATTGGATGGTGCGGAGGTTGGTCAGTTTGGAAAAGCGAGTGCCAGCTACGAGCAGCATAAGTTTGAAGCTTTCAAGGCAATTGATGGAAATACAAACCAAGATTCGGGGTGGGCGATAGCAGGGGGCCAAGGCAAAAACCACTATGGAGTTTTTACTTTGAAACGCCCGGTAGCTGGTGGTGAGCTATCTTTGCGTTTACTGCAGAATTATCCCAATCATCCGATTGGTAAAGTGAGGGTTTCGGTGACTGATAAGATGAATCCCGCTCCGGCGATACCGGATCATATCAAAAATATAATGACGGTTGTCTCTGCTGATCGTACAGGAAAACAGAATAAAGAATTAATGAGCTTTTTCATCAAACATAGTACCGAGGGGACAAAAATCAATGAGCGGATTGCGGCTTTGCGAAAAAAACTCAATTCTATAAAGCCACACTCAACTGTGCCTGTATTAAAGCAAGTTGTACCTGCCAATGAAAGAGAGACTTTTATTCATTTGCGCGGTTCTTATCTGAACCATGGACCTCAGGTAAAAGCTAATTTTCCGTCTGCACTGGCTCCGCCATTACCCGGAGTTGCTAAGCCAAACCGTCTTGATCTAGCAAAATGGATTATGAATAAAGAAAACCCTCTGACTGCCCGGGTTTCAGCCAACCGGTTTTGGGAAAAGATTTTTGGTGTGGGGTTAGTTTCAACAAGCGAGGAATTTGGAGCCCAGGGAGAGCTTCCATCTCACCCACAATTACTGGACTGGCTTGCCACCGAATTTGTACGAATGGAGTGGGATATGAAATCCTTTATCAAGTTGCTGGTTACTTCGAAAGCCTATCGACAGTCCTCTCATGTTACGGATGAAATGGCTGCTCGCGATCCGGCTAATCGATTACTTGCCCGAGGACCCCGAGTCCGGCTTTCTGCCGAGATGGTTCGGGATCAGGCACTTGCAGTTTCTGGGTTGCTGAGTAAGAAAATGTTTGGACCACCTGTTCGTCCACCCCAACCTGATATGGGAGTCAAGGCTGCGTTTGGAGGAGGCATTGATTGGAAGACAAGTGAAGGAGAGGATCGTTTTCGTCGTGGGATTTATACCAACTGGCGTCGCTCCAATCCGTATCCTTCGATGGCTACTTTTGATGCTCCCAATCGGGAAGTGTGCACCGTTCGCCGCGGTACAACGAATACTCCTTTGCAAGCCCTAGTGACTATGAACGATCCAGTTTATGTCGAGGCTGCTCAGTCATTGGCCCGAATCATGGCAAAGTCTGCTGGTTCTTTAGAAAAACAACTGAGCACAGGTTTTAAAATTTGTCTATCACGTGAACCTCAGAAAGCCGAGATTGATCGTTTAGTTGCATTATTTCATCAAGTCAAAAAGCGGTATGTTATTAATACTGGCTTAGCCAAAAAGATGGCAACGGATCCGATTGGCCCAGCTCCCAAAGATTCTAACATGGCCGACTTAGCCGCACTTACCGTTACAGGAAATGTACTTCTCAATCTCGATGAGATGATGATGAAACGATAAAATACGATACCTCTTATATCTTACTTATGAATCCTGCACTCGAACAAATTCAGCTCAATACGCGGCGCCATTTTTTAAAGAACTGTGGGGTGGGTCTGGGGGCTGGTGCCTTGGCTCAAATGCTTTCCCCAGATGCCTTCGGAATAAAAGCACCACAAAATCCCCTTCTTCCCCGTAAACCTCATTTTGCTGCGAAAGCCAAGCGGGTCATTTATTTGCATTTAACTGGATCTCCCCCTCATTTGGATCTCTGGGATTATAAGCCGGAATTGGTGAAGAGAAGCGATCAGGAATGTCCGGATGAATTTATCAAAGGCAAGAAATTCGCTTTTACTTCAGGCACTCCCAAGCTAATGGGCACACCGAGGAAATTTTCTCAGCATGGAAAATCAGGTATGTGGATGTCGGATGCCATTCCCCATTTGCATGACCATGCAGATGACCTTTGCGTAATCAAATCGATGCACACCGATCAGTTTAATCATGCGCCCGCTGAACTGTTTGTTCATACCGGGTTTTCCCAACCAGGACGTCCGTCCTTTGGTGCGTGGACCACCTATGGGCTAGGCTCCGTAAATCAGGACTTGCCCGGTTATGTGGTTCTCATATCCAGCGGAACCCAACCCAACGGGGGCAAAAATTCTTTCAGTGCTGGGTTTATTCCTTCTGTTTATCAGGGTGTTCAATGCCGATCAAAAGGCGATCCTGTGTTGTATGTTTCGAATCCTCCGGGAATGGATCGTAGTTTACGAAGAGCCAGCTTGGATGCGCTTCGTGATCTTAATCAAAAAGCGGCAGATGATTTTGCTCATCCTGAAACACTTACCCGGATTGCGCAGTACGAACTTGCTTTTAAGATGCAGGCATCCGTTCCTGAAGTAATGGATATTTCCAAGGAGTCAAAGGTTGCATTAGACGCATATGGTGCGGAAGTGGGCGGAGCCAGTTTTGCAAATAATTGTCTACTGGCTCGACGATTAGCTGAAAAAGATGTTCGTTTTATTCAGTTATTTGATTGGGGATGGGATTTTCACGGAACACGCAAGGACACCGCAATTGAGGGTGGGCTAACCAATAAGTGTGCCACTATGGATAAACCAGTAGCCGCATTGATTAAGGACCTGAAAGAACGGGGAATGTTTGAGGACACCCTCTTAATTATTGGCGGAGAATTTGGTCGCACTCCATTTCGGGAAGGGCGCACTTCCAAAGGTAGTTTGCTTGGCCGAGATCATTTCCCTGACTGCTATACCATGGTGATGGCGGGAGGGGGTGTGAAGAGCGGGCACGTTCATGGCGAATCGGATGAACTCGGGTTCGGGGTAGCGAAAGACCCCGTACATGTGCACGACCTACAGGCTACATGGATGCATCTTCTCGGTTTCGATCATGAACAGCTTACTTATCGCTTTCAAGGGCGGGATTATCGCCTGACCGATGTACACGGTCATGTGGTGAAGCGTTTAATTGCTTAAAGTATTTTTTCTCTTGCCCTATATTATTATGGGCGCGTAAGTGGAAGGATGTGTTCTCGTAGATCCTTCCTCAAAACTACTGGAGCTTTTGGGCTTTCAGCAGGTTGTTTCCTCCCCATTTTGTCTGCCAAAGAAGTCCCCAATTTGCCTGGAGGCGATGATTATAAGGCCTTGGTTTGTGTTTATCTTCATGGGGGGAACGATAGTCTTAATATGCTGCCACCCGCTGATGCAGCGAATTATCAGGAGTACTTTGACGTTCGTGGTGGGGGCGAAAATCCGGAGGAGGGTATTGCTGTGGCTAATACTGTTTTCGATTTACCCGATTTGGCTAATAAGAAATTAACCTCTTCAACTAACCCTTATGCGGCCAAAGATAATGAGAGTGTAGGGCTTAAGGGAGTGTATGAAACCGGGTTGGGTTTGAACGTAAATGGAGTGATGCCCGAGATTGCTCATCTAATCCGGAAACAAAAGATTAAGATTCTTTCCAATGTGGGAAATCTTGTAGAACCTCTCACCAAAGAAGATATTACTTCCGTTCATAAGGAGAAGCCTTCGTATTTGTTTTCTCACGATAACCAAAGGATGCAGGTGGATATAGGCCGTGCAGACTTGGACAATGGGTTTGGGTGGGCCGGAAGAATTGCTGATCTCTGGTTTGGCACTGAAAAGTATGATGCATTTCCCTTCGGGATGAATTTTAGTCTCCGAGCCCGAGGTTCAAGAATGCTTGAGGGTACTAAAACCCGACCTTATGTGGTGCAACCCAATCCAGTCGCTTTCAATAATATGAAAATTATGCCTGCGGATGGCACTCCCTGGGTTAGCTGGGATGAGCACCTAAACAGACGTTCGATGTATCATTATTTATACGGTGCTGATGCCATGAAGCCCAGTGATTATTCGTATGCGGAGTATAACGAGAATTGGGGTTACTACAATGATGTACCCAGGCCACTTGACCTGACTGGCCGCACCAAGGAAGTTTCGCCAAACTTTTTGAAAAGGGTGTACCAAAAAATGGGAATGAATGCTTTGAGGACAAATGACGCGGTCCTTGCTGCCCTCAGGGAAGAGCTAAGTTTTGATCAAAAAAATTCCTACAATGAGGAATTATTTTCTGTTCCGGAAGAGGAGACACTCGGTTTGACCATGAATAATTTCGGTAGGTTTATTCAAAATCTTGAGACGATCGCTAAAATGATGAAAGTTGGCGTCTCGGAAGGTTACCGAAGGCAAATCTTTCTGGTACAGCACGGCGGCTTTGACACGCACGGTAGTCAGTTGGAGGTGCATCCGCCTATTCTAAGGGAATTGAGTTTGGGAATGGAACATTTCAGTTACGCACTCGAAGAACTTGGGCTTTCCGAAAAAGTCGTCACCTACACTACATCTGATTTTGGCAGAACAGTGAGCAGTAATGGTGACGGTACCGATCACGGATGGGGGGGGAACCAGATGATCATGGGTGGTGGAATAAATCAATCTGAGATTATTGGAAAACTTCCGAGTTTAGCCATTGGCGGGGCGGATGATTACAGTAAACAGGGTAGAATCATTCCTTCGATCGCCAATATTCAGGTACAGGCGGAATTGGCCCATTGGCTTGGAGTGGAAAAGAATTATTTGCCAGAATTATTCCCTCATATTTCCAATTTTCAATCGGATGCAAATGACGTGACATCCAGTTTTGTTAATCTCGGATTTTCCTCCTGATGAAGTGTTATTTTGTGAAAAATTCAAAATCAAAATTCAGTCCACTTCTACTCAGCATTCTTGCTTTTCCATTTATAATGTTGAACGGTCAGTTGAAGGAAGATTTTAATCTCAAGGATCGTCTTCATCTTTTGAAGATGGCCACCTTCGGGCCCGCTGCTCAGATGGTATCGGATGTAAATAATACAAATTCAAATATCGATGTTCCGGATGAAATTGAATGGCTTGATTATCAACTTAACCATCCATCGGCTTATGATGACCCGAATGACGAATGGTTAAGTCATTTTCAACGGGTCGAACAAATAGCCACTACACTCGAACCTACGGTAGATTTTTATCAGGATTATCCAAATGAAGATCGAAAGTCTCAAGCGGACGGTTATCGAATTTTTAACCGTTTTGCTCCGGGTACTTCCTCTTTCAACATAGACGCCTTCCAAATGTCAGCCTGGTGGGATAATGTATTGGGGAATGTTGATTTAAACGACAAGGTTGGCTCCGATCAATTGCGGCAGCGAATGGCTTATGCTTTAAGTCAATTACTCGTAGTATCTAAGGCAGCCTTTCCGCTAAATGGAAGAACTGAGGGTTTGGCATACTACTACGACATCTTGGCCGAAAATGCGTTTGGTAATTATGAGACCTTACTGCAGAATGTTCTCAGGAGTCCGGCGATGGGGGTTTTCCTTTCCAGTGCGATGAACCAAAAGGCAAGTCTTGCTAAGAACACCCGACCCGATGAAAACCTAGCTAGAGAATTTATGCAGCTTTTTACAATCGGACCATACGAATTAGAGGTGGACGGTAGACGAAAAGCTGACACGGATGGTAAATCAATTCCGTCCTACTCTCAGAATGATATTATTGAGATGGCAAAAGTGCTTACTGGCTGGAACCTATTTCTTTATCCAAATTGGGTCCGACTTGGCAAAAATTCTGGAAGCTATCAGCACTTGATGGAATTTCATCCCGAAAAACATGAGGATGAGCTGGACGAGTTTTATGCAGACGATCCTGATCGTGGAACTGTTACCCTCTTTAAAAACAAAGCTTGGGCAACGAGTTTTGAGCTCAATGCCACCGATGAGTTGATTGACGGAAGCGGTAGTGTAACACACTCGGGCTTGGATGCAGCAATCAAGATTATCTTCAATCACCCCAATGTGGGTCCTTTTGTTTCTAGGCATCTGATCAAACACTTTGTTACCTCAAATCCAACCCCCGCCTATGTAAGAAGGATTGCAACTGTTTTTAATGATGATGGGAATGGCGTCCGGGGAAACTTGAAGGCAGTTTTACGGGCAATACTTCTTGATCGGGAGGCTTATAATCAATCCATAGAAGTGGGTGGGCGTGTGAAAGAACCCCTTCTTGTCCTTACGCAATTTTTGCGAGCGATGGAGGTAAGACCCTGGCCCAAAACAAAATCGATAATGTTACTCGATGACAGCAATCCCAAATATTTACAAAAAATGTATTCTTTTCGATTTCCTGAAACCACCATAAATCAGGCAGCTCTTCGTGCATTTGATGTGTTTAACTTTTACGACCGAGATTTCATGCCTCCTGATCAGGATGTGATGATGAACGGGCTCACTTCTCAGGAGAGTGAAATTATAAATGACAATTTTTTCCCCAATATTCAAAACCAGTTGGATTTAATCATCAAGAATTACAATAATTTCAGGCTCAAGTGTTCGGACCCTACAACCTTAACTGGCTTGGATGATGCGCCCGAGATGAATTACTATTGGCCCAATTTTATGATCAATTTAGAAAAGCCATATTCTGCACTCATTAAAGGGCTAGGGAAAGAGAGTGGTTTGCTTACTGATGTAAATGGGAGTGATTTTCGGGATGATGAAGTATTTGCCGAAGCTGTGAACGACTTATTGGACTGGTATGAGACTAACCTATTATTTACTCCGATTACCGCCAATATACGTTCCGCGTTTGTTGAATTGTGTGTTCACGGGCTAGATCATAGGCGAGTATTAAGAGATGAAGATCGTGGACAGATTATCGCGAGAAATATAATTGAGAATTCATTATTTCTTCTAATCTCTTCTCCAGATTTTATGGTGGAAGCGGGAACTGTACCGGATGTCACTCCACCTGAGATCGAGTTGATTGGCTCTCCTCAATTAAATTTAAAAATTGGCGACACCTATGTTGAGTCTGGTTTTCAAGCATCGGACAATGTCTTTGGCGATATGCAGTCGAAGGTGACTATTACTGGTGATGTGAATACATCAAAAGCGGGTACCTATGAAATTATTTATTCGGTTGTGGATATTGCCGGAAATGTTTCCGAAGCAGTTAAACGAACTATTGTGGTGGCGGCTGAAGTTACGGAAAACCCCAGTCTTTATTGGTGGTCAGGGTCAGATAATATTGGGAACGGATTTTATCAGAACTGGCTTGGTCAATTTATGCCATTTGAATCGGGTTGGATTTATCATTTGGAGTTTGGATGGGTGTATGTTGTTGAGAGTGATTTGCAAGGCCTATGGATGTGGATGCAGGACGAAGGTTGGTTATGGAGTAGTTCGACCGTTTGGCCTTTCATCTGGTCAAACGATGGTCTCAAATGGCTTTACTTTTTAGATGCGGGTGAAAATAATTTCTTTTATGATTATGAGTTAAAATCTTTTCGCATCGTGAGTAGGTAATCTATTCGCAATAAAATATAGTATTTATTTGGATCCCTGGGATTGATAATGTAGCTATATGCTTAGTTGCAAATCTCCCTTTTTGATAGCCGTTTTATATTCCCTTTGCGTTTGCCCATTCTTCGCAAAGACGATCATCTCTGATTTTAAGATCATTGATCCTGAGCTGGAACTTACGCTCTGGGCAGAGACTCCACTCCTCTATAATCCTACCAACATGGATGTGGATACTAAAGGCCGCATTTGGGTTACGGAAGGAGTAAACTATCGTAGAAGTCAGACGAGGAAAGACGGTGATAGGGTGGTCGTCCTGGAAGACACAGATTTCGATGGGGTGGCGGACAAGTCGACTGTTTTTATTCAAGATCCAGAATTGGTGGCTCCCATGGGAATTGGGGTGTTTGACAATGTGATCTATGTTTCACAGACCCCACATATTTTAAAATATACCGATCTGAATCGTAACTTGGTTTTTGATGAGGGAGATACCCGGGAAGTTTTTCTGACCGGTTTTATAGGGGGTAATCATGATCATTCCACTCATTCGGTGATAGGTGGACCGGATGGTAAGCTTTATTTCAACCAGGGGAATTGTGGGGCCAAGATTACTGACGGGGATGGAAGGACTTTTTATGTGGGGAGTTTTTATTACAATAAAGGAGGTCCCCAGGTTGACTGGAATTTTAATCCAACCACTTTCGCGGGTAAGACCAGTGATGATGGACATGTTTGGGTCTCCGGATTCACCGGGCGCATCAATCCGGATGGTACTGGCATGGAGATTGTCGGACATGGCTACCGTAATAGTTACGAGCAGATCCTCACATCCTTCGGAGACATGTTTCAAAATGATAATGATGATCCACCAGCCTGCCGGACAAGTTTTGTACCAGAGGGTGCTTTCTTTGGGTTTTGCTCGGAGGATGGAAAGTTTGGGTGGTCGGCTGACCGGATAGCCGGTCAGACCACAGCCGAAGCTGAGTGGAGAACTCATTTGCCGGGAACATTTCCCCCTGGTGATGTCTATGGAAGTGGTTCACCAACCGGCATAACCTACTATGAAAATGGAGCTTTACCTAAGAGGTACGAAGGCTCTCTTTTCTCCTGTGAACCTGCCAAGCGTCAAATTTTCCGCTATGTTCCAAAGCCTGAAGGAGCAGGATATCAATTGAATCGCGAGATCTTTCTAAGTCGTCAGGGTGCGGACAGGATGGCGGGTGCTTTTTCTGATGTCATGGTTGGAGCGGATGGAGCCTTGTATGTTGCTGATTGGTATGACCCCATGGTGGGTGGACATGGGGCGGCAGACCGACAGCACATTGGTAAGATCTTTCGGATTGCACCCAAAGGATTTAAACCGTCCAAGCACAATTTAAATACTGCGGAAGAGAAACTTGCCAGCCCTGCCCATAATGTGCGTTTCGTTGGTTTTCAGGAACTGAAGCACTCTGGTGCTGCTGCTTTTCCTCGTGTGGGAAAAATTCTCAAAAATCAAAGCCCGTGGATCGCTTCCCGTGGAATCTGGTTGCTCCCGTATCTCGGTAAGCAGGGGATCAATGAGCTAAAAAAAGTGGCGATCGATAAGAATAAAGAATCTAGTTCTTTTCATTCGGTCGCTCTTCGCAGTGCGTTGCGATACGACCGTGAGGGACTTGGTTGGGAGATGCTCGAAATGTTAAGCGGTAACCAGTCTTCTCATGTACGGCGCATCGCTCTTACTCATTTACGAGATTTTTCCTATGAAAAGAAAAAACGAGTGTTACTTGATCTGATTGTTAGTGGATCGATGGAGGACCGTACATATTTGGAAGCAGTCGGCTTGGCAGCAGACGGTTCGGAGAACAAGCTCTGGTCTGACTATTGTAATCTTCAAAATATCACCTCACCCAAGGACTGGGATCGGGAAGCTCATTTACTGGCTTGGCGTTTACACGGTAATTCCATGGTTAAGGATATGGTAACCCGTATGTTGATGCAGGGTGTGTCGGTGGATCATCGTTTAGAACTGGTTTCCTCTTTAGCGATGAATCGGTCATTACCCGCTTTCGAGGGAATGAAGAAAGTATATTTAGAATCTGAAAACGAAAAGGTGAAGGATTTGGCTAAACAGTTTTTGGTAAAGGGTATGGTCCACCGATGGAAGGATTATCCGGTTCGTGCATTTCTCATTGCAAATAATATTATCGATGCGAAACCAAAACCATTGGTTCAGGTTGCTGCAGTCCGAAATGAGGTTGGTCCTCTTAAAGTTGCTAATGTAATCAAGTTAACAGGAGACTATGAAAAGGGAAAATCTTCTGCCGCTCGATGTTATAGTTGTCATCAGTTTGATAATCTTGGCGTTGATTTTGGACCCAACCTGAAAGGGTGGGGACAGGGAAGATCCGCTGAAGAAATCGCTCGGGCTATCATTCATCCTTCCGCTGGGATTGCCCATGGGTATGAAGCTCATGAAGTGACCCTGGAGCCAAATTGGAAGGATCGGAAAAGTTTTTGGAGGATAAACGGAATAATTCTCTCGGAAAGCGACCCTCTTACGATTAAGTGTACAGGCGGTCTCATCCAGAAAGTACCTAGTCATGAAATCCATTTCATCCAGCCTGCCCGTAATTCACTTATGTTATCAGCCCATCAACTGGGAATGTCTGAGCAGGATGTTGCGGATGTAGTAGCTTTCCTAAAAAAATATTAAATTACCAATATGAAACTGAATCCTTTTATTTACCTTTTAGTAGCACACTTCTGTGCATTCTCGCTAATGGCCCATGAGGACCATGATGGACTTCGACATTGGGAAATCCCAAGCAAGGATCCGGATCGGATTATTCTGACTTTTCATGGGAATCCCTCTACCAGCAGAGCTGTTACCTGGAGAACTGATAAAACCGTAACCAAAGCAGTTGCCCAGATTGCTGAAGCCACAGTCAACTCAAAGTTTACAAGCGATGATACTGAAATTGATGCTGTCACCGAACCATTTGATCTTGGGCAATATAAAAGGAATTCCTCGCTGATTGTCCATTATCATAGTGTTCGATTTCAAGGTTTAAAGCCCGATACATTGTATGTGTATCGCGTAGGCGATGGATCCAAGCACTGGTCTGAGTGGATTCAATTCCGTACTGCCAAGTCAAGTTACGCCCCCATACAATTTGTTTATTTTGGGGATGCCCAAAATGATATTATAGATCATTGGTCCCGTGTTATACGAATGGCATATCAAACGGCTCCCAACGCTTCTTTTGCGATCCATGCCGGTGATCTTGTAAACATTGCTCACCGTGACCATGAGTGGGCTCAATGGTTCAAAGCAGGTGGTTTTTTACACAGTCAATGGACGGCCATTCCAGCGGTTGGTAATCATGAGTTTTCCGCAGTTAATGGTGGATCCCGCAGGGTCTCCATTCAATGGCGTCCTCAATTTACCTTACCTGTGGAAAAGAGTTTGGACCCCAAGTTGCATGAAACTGTCTACACCGTTGATTATCAGGATGTTCAAATCATCGTGCTTAATTCCACTGATAACTTAGAGTCCCAGACTAAGTATCTTGAAACCCAGTTAAAAAATTCTACGGCAAAATGGAAAATTGTAACCTGTCACCATTCCGTATTCTCGCCCGCTCGTGGTCGGGACTTCAAGTTTGCCCGTGAAAACTGGAAGCCATTGTTGGACAAATATAATGTGGATCTTGTTCTAAATGGACATGATCATACCTATGCAAGAGGGCATGTGCCTGTACGCACAAGTGATGGTGATACTACTGAACTGGGTACAGTCTATGTGACCTCCGTTAGTGGTCCCAAACAGTATGGCCTCGATCGTAAGCAGATTCTTGCTTACAAGTCACAAGGGTATCAGTCTGATAAGACCGCTGAGCAGACCCAATTTTTTCAGGTAATTACCATTGAAGAGAATACCTTAGAGTATATCGCCTACACGGTTTTAGGAGATGAATATGACCGGGCAACCATCACCAAGGATTTTGCCACTGGAAAGAAAACGCTGAAGGACTGATTTAAGAAGATAAGACTTCCTTCATCTCTCCTGAACTGTCTGCAAAAGAGTCAGCTTTTGCCCCCATCCTTTTTTGGATGGTGACAAAGAGATTTGATAATGGAACATCATTTGAAAACTTGATGTACTGGCCATGCTCGTATCCCATATTTTTGCCTCCGGCTAAAACGAGTGGATAATTAGTATTATTGTGAGTCTTACTGTTACTGCTTCCATAGAGCAGGCAGGTATTGTCGAGTACTGAACCATTGCCTTCTGGCATTTCAGAAAGGCGATTGAGCAGATAAGCAAAGCATTTAGTTTGGTAGAGATCCCATTTGCCCTTGTTTTCGGCACCTGCTCCTTTGCCAGCTCCGTGGGCAAGACCATGTGCATCCTTCGGGAAACCAAGAAGCGAAGGGAACTTATTGGCTATGGAAATCGCCCCATGCATGCTTGCCAATTGATAAGTAATAAAACGGGTGGAGTCCGTCTGAAAGGCGAGGGCGATCAGATCGAGCATAGTGTAAATTAGTTTCTCCGGAGTCTCATTATCGGCGTCAAGACTTAGCCCATCCGCATTTACTTTGGGTCTGGGGACATCAAGCCATTGGGCAGAGCGTTCCACATCTTTTTCAATTTCCCGAACCGATGTAAGGTATTGATCCAATTTATCCTGATCCGTCTTGCCTAACTGGCGGTGCATTGATTTTGCATCATCAAGGAGAAGATCAAGATGGCTCCCGGTTCGGCTAAGACCTTTTCTTTGTGCATCGATGGATTCACCTCTGAGACCAAAAAGTCTTTCGAAAACAATCGCTGGACGATTGAATGAGGGAATGGGTTGACCGGTGTTTGAAAAAGAAAGCGTATTAGCCCGAGTGGGCATGCCAGTACCGCCATCGGATGATAGAGACAGGCTGGAAAATCGAGTTTCCGATCCAAGACGATGGGTGTGTGCCATAAACTGGTCGAGAGAGATGGAGTTTTTTAGCCCATTTGCTTTAAGGCTCATTTCTTCACCAGTAAGAAAAGTATCTCCACTGTCATGGCCTCCGATTCTTTTGACTTTTGGGTGACAAAGTCCACCCAACACAGTCACTTGATCACGGAATTTATCAAGTGGTTCCAAAGACTTATTGAAAGTGAAATTCTTACCTTCTCCCTTAGGGAACCAATTCCATTGACTAAATTCGCTATCCTGATTGGGCAGACTCACCCCATATGGAAAGTAAATAGAACAAAATCGTTTTGGAGGTTTGTGCGGAGCTTTGCCAGCAAATGATTCCATCCAAGGTAAAGCCATACAAATTCCCGATGCCTTGAGCATGGCTCGTCGGTTCATTTTAGATGTTCGTGAAATCTCCATACATATTTGATATTTTAACCTAAAAATTAGTGCGACTGGAAAGTTTCACTGAGAACAATATTTTTTAAAAGACTCAAAGGGCGGTAATCGTTATTTTTAAACTGGGTTTTCAATTCTTTGATCAAAATTTCATCATCCAAAGTCAATGATCGTCCCAGTGCATAGACGAGTATTTTAGAGCAAAGGGCGTGGGCAAACTGATCTTCTCGGTGCGAAAGAATAAATTTTTGCAGTTCTTTAACTCCGTTAACAGGATGATTTCCCGGTAGGATGGTATCTGATGTAATGGGCTTCTTGTGTACGGTTGTTTTTTCTCTTTTAAGCCCGACCGCACTATATTCCTCCAAAGCGATTCCCCATGGATCGAGGGTACGGTGGCAATCATTACAGGATTCTTTTTTTCGATGAAATTCAAGTTGTTCACGAAGGCTTAGTTTTTCAAAATCTGTCACACTTTCTTCGATTCCTGGCACATCTGGTGGTGGTGGTTTGGGTGGGTCGTCTAAGAGACGTTCACGAACCCAGACTGCACGGCGTATTGGATGAGATTCAGCTCCGTCTGATCCAGAAAGATGAATGGAGGCGTGTCCAAGAACACCTCCAGCACGGTCTGTCCCTTTGAGAGAAGTTCTTTCGAAGCGCTGAGACTTGGGACCTTTTAATCCGTAGTGTTTCGCTAACCGAGCGTTGAGCATAGAGAAATCTGCGTCTATGATCTGCAACATAGATTCATCTTTTCTGAAAATTTCTTTAAAAAATTCAAGACTCTCGGCCTGCATGTAGGGTTTGAGCCGGTTATCGAAGTTTTGGTGGTATCGCGGATTAACCGCAACCCGATCCACTCCTCCTAGGTCTAACCACTGCTTGCTGAATTCTTCGGCAAACCTATTGCTCTTTAGATCTTTTAGCATCCTCTCGATTTGATTGGTAAGAACTTTTGGGTCGCTTAGCCTGTTCTGATCGGCAAGCCCTCTTAGTTCACTGTCAGGCATAGAAGACCAGATAAAGTAGGACAGCCGGGTGGCTAGTTCATGAGAGGAAAGTAACGATGTTTTGTTTTCATTTGGTTCCGGTTCGCTCAGGTAAAGAAAGTTAGTGGACGCTAGGCTGGTGGCGAGGGTCTCTCTAAGAGCATAGATCGATGAATTTTCCAGTCTTTTGATGCTTTGGAAATGTTGAAACCACTTTTCCGCTGTTTCAGGATCGATCGGCTTCCTCCAAGCTCTTTCGAGGAACCGGGAGATGACCAATTTGGCAGTTTCGTCTTTATTCAAATCTTCTTCAGGGAGAACTATTTTCCGATGTACTTGCGAAGGCCAGGTTGAATAGTCGTTTGAAACAAATTCGACAGCTTCAATAATGATTTTGGAAAAGCTGGGATCTTCGGGATAATACTTGGTCTTTTTCTTTTTTATCTTCCCCTTCTTATCTTTGGATTCTGTCACTTTCTCAACTTGTTTTGGAATAGGGTTTCCGTCATCAAGTGCATTTCTAAATGTAAGAACTCCATTTAGTTTAGAGTCTGGTACATTGGCCAGAGTCATTGGAAAAAGCTCTGCGTACGAGGAAATTTCATAAATCTTCGTTTCGTTTGAATCTATTTCTATTTCCGGTAGTGATCCTTGAATATTCAATGTCAGACCGGAAACAAAAAAACCATACCTTCCCTGAAGGATGGGGGAAGGGTACCCGGGTTTTCTTTCATTGCGTGCCTTTATTCTTATGGTGAATCTTCCCGTTTTAGGAGGTTGTTGAAAATTGCCATGCCAGTAGTTGACTCGCCCTAACCGTTGGTCTGATTTTCCCACATATGCTTTGCTGCTTGGACCCCTTATATTGCCCTTGTTCCACTTTACCTCATACGATTTAGATTCTGGCTGCTCCTCATCATTCAAAATTAACCCAAAGGCTTTTCGGGCTGTTTTAAGATAATGTTCGATTTGCAGGGAGGACATTCCCAAAGCTTTTCCATTGTTAAGAAATCCATCTGAAGAAAGGGGGTCCCTGGCTAAGCCCTCAATGTAATCCATTTTTAAACCTAGTAAATCTTCCATGGTATATTGATACTCAGTGCGATTGAGTCGTCTGATAACGGCTTCGATTTGTTCGCCTTTCATTTTTTGCAAGGCATTCTTTAAGCTAGAGTCAATCCATTCGGTGATGAGTTGGCGCTCTGTTGAAGTAAGGGGCTTTTCATCCTCGGGTGGCATTTCTCCCAATTTTATTTGATCTGATGCATCGTGCCAGATTTCGGCAGCTCTGCGGTTGTTCAAGAAATCGGTTGATAATGTATCCAGTCGTATATCCCCCTTTTGTTTATCAGCACCATGACATCTTACACAATTGGTTTTCAGTAAGGGCAGAATTTTGTCTTGATAATTTACTCTGCTAAATTCCTTTCCCTGAATGGAATGCAGATACAACAATGCAACGAAAAAAATCCGGTAACACTTAGACAATGAATGCATTCATCAATATCTGAAATTGAGAGTATTCAATAAAGTATAAAGAAGAAAAAATAAATTTTTTTTAAGCGAGGTTGATATCAAAAATATAAAAAAAAGGTATAAAAGTAGTGATATTTTCTATTAACTTTATATTATTAATACTATGAAGTTTAATCGAAGAGATACTATCAGGCAGTTAGCTTTAGGTGCGGGTGCCGCTTTTTCTGGATCATTATTTCACAATTCTGCCTTTGCTTCCGTTTCCGCTTCCGCTTCCGCTCCCAAGCGGGTAATTTTCTTTCTTCAAAACCAGGGCTTTGAACCGGGTACCTGTATTCCGGATGGGATGAAAAATAGCAGTTCTCTCGCTAAGGCAAAGTTACCCGAACCGATCGAGGCACTCGAACCATTTAAGGATCGGTTGCATATTATTAACGGCTTGCATGGTAAGCATACCAGCCCGTCGCATAGTCCTTTTTTCGGAGCTTTAGGTGGGTATCGTG
>Ga0233432_10001774_pt1 | contig 20619 bp, 12 predicted proteins | sample SI_122_August201_6_FD_179870 | JGI IMG/M metagenome (GOLD analysis project Ga0233432, IMG submission 179870) | Seawater microbial communities from Saanich Inlet, British Columbia, Canada - SI_122_August2016_10_MG | ecosystem: Environmental > Aquatic > Marine > Inlet | place: Canada: British... | reverse complement strand
GATGCCCGCTATGTGACGCGGAAACCCATCGACCTTTATCCCAATCTTGGCTACGTCAATTTAGATAACGAGAGTTGTGAGTTGGCAGGGGACTGGCCTTGGGCCCGAAGTTACCATGTGGCTTTGGTAAAGACGTTGGGTTTCTATGGCGCGCGTGCAGCTGGGTATGACGTCTTCTATGTCGAAGATAGCCCCATCAATGAACGACCAGCTCCCAAAATCACAGATGAAATGGATGAAGAAAAGCGTGCGGAAGCCATCATGGGCATTTTCCTTCATCACGATCAACGCTTGAGAGAGGCTTTGGCTGAATCGGGAGTGGTTTATCTAGGTAAATTTCTGACAAAGCCAGAGCAAGTGGACATCGGAGAGGGCGCGACGAATGAGGAGATTCAAAGCTACATTGATGAAAAGAAAAAAAAGGACCAATATGAGACTAAATTGCCATCCCTTGAGCAAGCTCAAATTGATGGTTTTACCATGCCAGAATCTTGGGCTCCATATGTTGAACGTGCTGTTGATATCGCCGTCCCCATCAAGAGTTTGAGCGAAGTTTCTCAGGGAGTTGGCTTTGAGCAGATCATTCCTGATAACATCACCGGTACTGTCTACGAGTATCCGATGTTCCTTGAGTACGACGGATATGTTTTTCCTGCCCTAGGTCTGTTGATGGCGTGTGATATTTTGGGGGTGGATATCTCTAAAATGCATTTGGAACCGGGTCAATATTTGGAGATGGAGATCACGAAGGCCCATGGAAAACTTCAGCCAGGTAAAGTGAGAATCCCGATCAATGATAAGATGCGGATGTTGATGAATTGGTCAGCGCCTTATTTCAAAACTTATTTTCACATCAATTATCGTCAGCTCAGCGCTTATTACGGAGCTGTGCAGGTTAAGGCCATGGTCAGAGATTTAGGAAGTGATCTGGCTAGCTTAAAAAATGAAAGAGCCGAAATGATAGAGAAAGTTTTGAAGGAAAACTGGGTTGAGCCCGAAGAGGCTCCTCACTTGGTGGATCTCATTTTGAGCTCTCATTATTTCTCAAAAATGAGTGCTGAGTCTAGCCGGGAAGCTTCACTTAAGGGTTTGAAAGAAGTGGTTCGCCTAGACGAGGCAGAATTAGAAATGGTCATGGATGCCATCAGCTTAGCTCGCCATGTGGAAAATAATTCAACGGAAGAAGACCGCCGCTCGATGGCTGAAAGAGTCAGCCTTCACACTTATTTGGATACCCGAGAAGGCCTCTACAACCCCGAGGATTACCCAGCATTGGATCGTGATCATCAGAGGGAAATCGTTCGAAATGTGCTTTACTTTGCACACGAGGGTCGCCTGAGTGAGGTTTCGCCTCTCTACTTTCCACCTTGTTTTGAATCTCATGTGGACGGCACCGTAAGAGACATTTCGCCCACGATGCTGCGAGACAAGGTTTTGATGATTGGGTTGGAAGGTGAGGGTACGATCGACTTGAACCCTCAGCCTTATGAGGGGAGTTGTGCCATGGTGGCTTTGCACGCCAATGCCATTAACACTTTTTTGACCAGTCAGTACCTCGAATTTCCCGACGAGATGAACACTTGGTTATGGTTGATCGCTCTGAGTCTCTTGGTGGCTGTGATATCTCAGACCATGGACAACCGTTACTCTTTCCCTGCCTTTTTGCTGATCTTTTTGGGTTTTGCTTGGTATTGTTGGAACGCCTTTTCTTCTTCAGGACAATGGCACCAATTTGTCCTTCCTGTGCTGGGGTTAGTTTTGAGTTATCTCAGCTCAGTGGGTCTTCAGCTCTACATTGCATACCGTGAGAAGCAAAAAATGAAAGGGATGTTTGGAAAGATGGTCTCTCCCGATGTTCTTCAGGTGATGTCTGACAACCCCGACCTCTTCTCTCTATCAGGGAGGCGGATGTCTTGTACGAGTTATTTTTCTTCCATGGAAGGTTTTGCTGATATATCCAAGGGGGTAACACCTCAGGAACTAACGGGGCTTTTAGGTTCATACTTAACGCCAGCGTCTCAGATTGTGACGAGTTATAAAGGCTATATCGATAAATACGAAGGGCACATCATCATGGCGGATTATGGCGTGCCTATTCCTACTGGGGATCACCGCCTCCAATGTTTGTTTGCTTCCATTGAACAGCAACTCGACATCAATGCTTTTAAGCATTTTATTTATGCTAGGAAAGGAAAGCATGTGAATACTTCTATGGGGGTGAACACGGGCTTTGTCTCCGCCGGAAACATGGGCTCAGACAAGAAGATGCAGTACACCATCATGGGAGATACGGTGAACACTGCCGCTCGTTTTCGACCAGCTAACTGGATTTATGACAACTTAGGTAGTGTTATCATTGGGGAGAGTACTTACCCATTAGTGAAAGACTTTATTCAAGTTAGGCCCTTAGACCGTTTGCTGCTAAAAGGTAAGTTGAAACCAGTGAATATTCATGAAGTATTGGGTTGGAACCCCGAAACCTATATGGAGATACGAGGGGAAGAAGACCCGACGGAGACACTCAGTGTTTGTTGGGCTAAGCATTGCCCACCAGAAAAGATCTACGGTTATCACCTCCACTGGGCCTTGCAGAAGAAAAGAACAGGAAACCCACTTTGTGATGAAATATCTTCCTTTTTTGGGGAGCACATTGAGGACAGTGCAGAGCTAGCATTGTTGACAGTGAAAGACGAGATTCGTAACAATGGTATCAATTACCTTGAGCTCAATGAGCGATATAAAGAGGTCGCCAACAAAGAGCTACCGCCCATTCCTTCTGGCGAGTGGAAGGAGAAGTGTGAGGCTTGGAAAGGTGGACTGACAGATGCCCTGCATCACCTTGAAGAAGAGCACAAGGGGAACCCAGAAGCTGATAAACTCCACCGAGACTTACTCGACGTTGAGGAGAAAATAGAGGCTTTGATTGAGCGTTTGAGGATGGAACTGAAGCTACCTAGCCCTATTTTAAAAACATGGGACCAGATTAGGGATTATGTTGCTACGTCTTTCGAGAAAGATGAAGTGGTCCATGAGGAGGCGAGGGCTGAGCGGTATGCACAGTACGAGACAAAGGCGATGTCTTTTGTTACATCGATTACTGGACGGCGTCAAGAATATCAAAACCTCATGGCTCAAGTTGGCTCGATGACAGATCAGGAGAAGAAAGGAGTAGAAATTTACGAAAGGGGCTTGAGTCTCCACTGGGAGCGCAAGTGGGATGAGTCGATCAAGACCTTTCAAGAAGTGTTGGAATACCTGCCTGAAGATAAGCCTTCGCTCTCGTTTATTGAGAGACTGGAAGGGTACAAAACCAAGCCCCCTGGTGATGACTGGCAGGGCGAGTTTAAACAGACGAAGAAATAGGAGGCCCCATGAACGATCTGATGACTTGGATCATGAAGGCCCGTTGGGCCCGAAGTCTCCTCTTTACCGTGCCACTTTGGTTACTGGTAACGGGAATGAGTTTTGTCGAGTGGATCGACGACTTTGAATACACCGTCCTCAATATTGCCTATGGATTGAGGGAGGAACAGCCCGTCAACGAAGACATCGCCTTTTGGAATATAACGGACGATGATATTGAAATGTCTCGTTGGCCTTGGGGGTGGGATCGTTTTGCCCATGTCGTGAAGGCGCTCAATCAATACGATGCGAAGTTGGGAGTTTTTCAGGAAAACACTTTTTCTAGCCCCGGTCTCCCGGCGATCACTGAGGAGGAGATGGACGCAAAGATAGAGAAATTAGCCGACAATCTTGAAGACGTTGAGAAATTGAACGAAATTCTCAATAGCAATGAAAAAAGCCCTGAGGAAAAGTTGGCCGAGGCGATGTCGGCCTGGGACCATGCGATTTTGGCTCAATACTTCTTGATTCCTGACAATCAAGAAGAAAACCAAGTGCAGACGCGCAAGAATGCCTTTAAGAAGGAGTTTATTGCTGAAAAACTTCGTCGAATCGAGGGTTTGAATGAGTTAACCCTTTCTCTTCCCCCTAAAGGCGAGAGCTTACTTTCGGCGATCAACATCAGCCCCATTGGAAATGCAATCGCTCCTCATGTTAAGGGAGTGGGTTTTATGCGAATTCTTCCCGACCCTGATGAAATCATTCGTCAGGTACCAACCTTAGTTGATTTCGATGGGCGATTGACGTTCTCTCTTCCGGTTATTTCTGCTGCGGCTTATTTGGATTGTCCCATTGAGAACATCGAGGTGATATCGGGAGAATCGATTATTTTTAAAGGCGTGCCACATCCTAACGGGGAGGGTGACCTGAGTATTCCAATTGACGCCGAAGGCAGGATGTACGTGAATTGGACGGAAAAAGAGCAGTTAACAGCTTTTAATCAAGTGCCCTTTCAGGCGATTAAAACACTTTTGGCATGGGATCTTTGCCGTGAGTTCATGAAGGATTTACCTTTGGATTTTGAAAACCCAGAAGGCCTGAATGCTTCGGTGGCGAAGATGGAGAATTTCTTCAAGCAGAAGCTCGTTCCCTTAGGCTGGTTGAAAGAGCGGACAGTGACACGCTATGCTTATGAATCGAAAATTGTGTGGATTATTCAAAATGGTATTCTCAACGGCTTGGAGATGTCTGATCTTGCCGATGTTTACTTGGGTGGCTTCAATGCCCATTTTGATCTGGAAATGATCTACAACAGTATCTACATGAATACCGCTTTGGCGATGGCTTGGGAAGAGTTTGAAGGCAAGGCTCCAAGTTATGAAGAGTGGAAAGTTAATGAAGATTATGGCTTCCAGTTGAACAAGATCATGTACCAGATTTTTGAGTCTAGTTTTTCTGAAGAGTTGCGTGAGAAATGGACGGAGGCCGAACTGGTGACTATTGATGAGGACTACGCAGGAGAGTCTGATTCGAGAGTTGTTGTGCTTGGGATCGAGAAGGATCGCAAAACATACCTCACGGATTTGGCGGTCGAACTTGGGATGACTTGGGGTGAAGTAGAGGAAGCAGGTCTCATGGCTCTTTATGACTACATGGCGTCTAGGGAGGTTATTTTTCGCAACGGCTTCGACCACACAATTCACTTTCTATCAAAGGGGCAGGGGCTTGAGTCGGTGTCTCCTCTCTACTTCAGAAAACCGATTAAATTTACTTCAAGGGATGGAGAGGAATACATCACTCTTTTGAAGTACAAAAATAAAACAGTCTTTCTTGGCTTGACGGCAACTGGACTGAATGCTCTAAGCCCAACACCTTATGTTGGACGATATCCGATGGCGGCATTAACTCCAACAGCCTTTAACACGATTGTGACGGGAAGTTTTATTCGCCCGATGGATTGGCTGGGGCCAGTGCTCTCCGTTTTTTACATTCTATTGATTTTATTGGCCACCTTTTATTTGCCGGCATTCGCTTCATTTCCGGTGTTGTTGATATTGGCAGTAGGGCATTTCTTCTTTGGACTTCAACTTCTGGATAAAGGTGGAATCATCTCTCAAATAGTGACACCTATTTTGGCCATTATGTCGGCTTATATCGCAGCTAATATTTATATTTACATTGAGCAAAAACGAGAGCGGCAAAAGATCCGAGGGATGTTTGCTGCGATGGTGAGCCCCGAAGTTTTAAAGATTATGGAAGAAGAACCTGATAAGTTTAACCTTCGTGGTGAAAAAGTTGAGGCTAGCATGTTCAGTTCTGATGTGAGTGGGTTTACGTCTATTTCAGAAGGAGTGACGGCCCAGGAATTGGCATTGATTTTGAATCTCTATCTAACTCCGATGTCCAACTTGGTCATGATTTATGGTGGTTATGTCGAGAAATACGAAGGTGATGCCATCAAGGCTGACTTTGGGATGCCTCTGCCGGATAATGAACACGCATGGAAGGCTTGTTTTAGTGCTCTACTACAGCAAGAAGAACTCACCGTCGTGCAGCGGATGCTTCAGCTCAAGTATGGCGTGATGATCACGGCTAGAATGGGTGTGAACACCGGAGTGGTGAATGCCGGTAATATGGGGTCGGAGAAGAAAATGCAGTACTGCGCGATCGGAGAAGAGGTGGCGATGGCTGAAGAGTTGGAGCCTTCCAATAAGATGTGGGAGACTTGGATTGCAATTAGTCCAGAGACGTTGCGATTATCAGGTGATAAACTTCAGACCCGACTTCTCGATGTGGTGGAGTACCACTATGTGACGATACCTGTCTACGAGCTTCTCTCTTGGGATCCAAAAGTTTTTATAGAATTCTGGACCGGGAAACCCATTCCAGGTCTTGTTATTGAAGGTTATGAAAGGATCATTTCCGAGAAGGTCTTGGCCTATTTGGATTACTACAATGAACACCGTTATGAGGGCAATGCTTTTTATGAGTTATTGATGGAAAGTTTTGGGGCCATTGAGCAGCTCTGTCTCGATTCCATGATGAATAACGACTGCATCGAGTTGGTGGATATGGAGCGAAGGTATCAAAAGCTTCTTTCGGATGTAGATGCCCAAGGTTTGAAAGTGTCTGTCGAAGAGCTCGACATGGTGGATGCCAAGGAATTGGAAGGACTTCAGGCAGCTTTGGATAGTTCTGGTGAGGATTGGTTAAAACTTCTAAATGAACATCTTTATGAGCTCAAGCGTAGAACTCACAGCGTGACCAAGCTCACCGAAAAAGGAGGGATTGAACAGCTTCAGATCGACGAATGGAATACGTCCATCGATACTCTAGAAAAGAACTGTAACTGCTATATCAAACGAAATCGCTTCCCAAGGGAAGGAGATCGTTACGGGTTATTATTAAAAGGTCATCTGGTTAAAATTTTGCCGAAACCACTTCAAGGGCTGGGCGAGGAAGAATTGCAGACCATGGAGGAAGAGCGTCGTCAGCAAGAACAAAAACTCAAACAGGCGATGACGGCTTTCATAGAAAAGGCCAAACCTCTTTCTGAAGATTATCACCAGTTCATGGCCCAACACTGTCTGTTGGATGAGAAGAAAGAAGAGGTGTGTGAGATTTTCGCCAAAGGGAGAGAGCTTTATTTAGATCGGCAGTGGGATGAGGCGATAGCACAATTTCAGAAGGGTTTGGAATTGGTTGAGGACGATGGGCCTTGCCTCAAATTCATCGAGCGCTGTGAGATGTTTAAAGGGAGTCCGCCAGAAGAGGGTTGGGATGGAACATGGGAAGCCGACTGGTAGACCGGTGGGATTTCCCGGTTAGAGCCTCGAAATTGGAGGATTTGGCCCTTCGATTTGAAGCTCTTGAATTGAGGGAAGAGGACTTGGATGAACGGTTTGTCTTGGGGAGAGGCAAAGGAGGCCAGAAGGTCAATAAGACCCACAACGCCGTACAACTTGTCCATGGGCCCACAGGAGTTCGAGTGGAATGTCACCGAGAGCGACAACGCTCCCTCAACCGCTTTCTGGCTCGTAGGCTTTTAGTGGAGGAGCTCGAGCGTTCTGCCGCTGGGGGAAGTAGCGAGGCAGAAGACAAGGCTCGAGAGAAACTTAGGAAGCAAAAGCAACGCAGAAAGCGTCGTTCCCGTTCAATAACGGACGATGCACCTTGATTCATCTGGGAGAAGTAAAGAGGCCTGTAGATTGCCCTCTATGAGCACTAAAAAGATCAGCCTCGTCATCCCCGTTTATAACGAGGAAGGAAACCTTCGCCCGCTACTCGAGGCGATCAAGGCCGTTGACTTCCCGGAAGGCTATGAGCTCTCGGAGGTGATTCTCATCGATGATGGGAGCACAGACGGAAGCCCAGAACTGATGAGGGAGCTAGTTCTTAGCCATTCAAAACTCAGGTGTGTTTTTCTTGAGAGAAATTTTGGGCAAACCTCAGCTTTTTCTGCGGGCTTTGACCATGCCAATGGAGATTTGGTTATCTGTTTGGACGCAGACTTACAAAATGACCCAGCGGACATCCCCAAGATGCTTGCTAAGCTAGAAGAGGGTTACGACCTCGTTTCTGGATGGAGGAAAGACCGCCAGGATCCACCCCTAAGAACGATTCTTTCAAAGTTTGCCAACAGCCTCATTGGTAAGACAACGGGTCTTTACCTACACGACTACGGTTGTAGTCTCAAGATTTATAAAAAGAAACACCTAGACAAGATCAATCTTTATGGGGAGATGCACCGTTTTATTCCCATCTACATGCAAACCGTTGGAGCTAAGGTTTGTGAAGTGCCTGTTAAGCACACACCTCGAGTTTGGGGCGAATCGAAATATGGCCTAAACCGAACCTTTAAAGTCCTGTTGGACTTGATGGTGATTCGTTTTCTAAACAAATACTCTAATCGGCCGATTTATTTATTTGGCTCAGCAGGCTTTTTGAGCATTGGGGTGTCTTTCTTTTGTGGAATTTCAGCTCTTTACCGAAAAATATTCTGGGATGAATCCCTCATCCTGACTCCTCTTCCAACAATGACGTTATTCTCCTTCTTTTTTGGGATAATGTTCATTTTGATGGGGATGTTGGCTGAGTTGTTGATGCGTGTCTATTACGAAAGCCAGAATAAATCTACCTACATCTTGAAGGAGACCCTCGAGGGTTCAGATGAGTCAGGAAAGGAAAGATCAGGAAACAGCGGATAAGTTCGCTAATTCCTGGAATAACGTCTACGATCCCTCTGTTTACACCCGAGACCAGTTTCTGGATTGGGTGGCACCTTGGACGCCTGAGGCGATCAAGGGAACATCTGTGATGGAGTTGGGTTGTGGTAGTGGAGCTCTTCTCTACCACATGGCAGCTTGTGAGCCATCTCAGCTCAATGCTGTTGATTTAGGCTCGAGTGTGGAGACAGCGAAATCTCTTTTGGGAAATCAGGCTCGCATTGAAGTGGGCGATATCACCCAAGCTGAAGAACTGAAGGAGCGTTTTGGTCTTCAAGATCACGTTTATTCAATCGGTGTTTTACATCACCTCACGGTGCCCGAAGAAGGGGTGGAAACTTTGAAGGCGATGACTCAACCTGGAGGCGACTTTCACGGCTGGGTGTATGCCCGAGAGGGTAATGCTGTGGTGCGCTGGTTGGTGGACCCCCTTAGAAAATTAGTGAATCACTTTCCCTGGTGGATGAACAAGTGGTTGGTCGCTTTTCCACTAACGCTTCCTTTTTTTCTCTACTCGAAAAGTTGCCGATTATTATCGAAAGTTTTTGGGGAAAAATTCCCTCTTCCACTTTTTAGTTATATGCTGTGGATCGGACAACGAGGATTGGACTTTCACCACCACGTTGCCTTTGATCAATTGGTGACGCCGATGACGCACTACATCGATCGCCAAAGAATTGAACGATGGCTAGCTGATGACAGGGTTGAGCCAGGCTCGAGCTACATCATTTTCAGGAATGGAAACAGCTGGAAATTTGGCGGAAAAATCAAGGCTGCTTGATCCTTCCGCTTGTGATTGATCTCGCCTTGAATGATTTTAACACTAGCATAGCTGCTAAAAATATCCCCATTAAGTGACAGCCTTGTTTGGAGTGGAAATGGACTACACTCGTGGTCCATTATATCCTAGAGAACGAAAATGAGTTGGATTTGCCATTACGCCTCGTCCTCCATCGGCCGAAAGCAGATTTTGGCCAAAACGGGGTTGCTCTTGTGTGGCTTCCTCTTGGTCCATCTAGCAGGTAATTTTCTGCTATTTGTTGGAGCTGAGGCCTTTAATAGTTACGCCTATGCGATCACCAAGAACAAGCCTATTTTATATGTGGCTGAAGTCATTCTTTTTGGAATTTTTGCGACCCACATCTTTTTGGCTCTTAAGCTAACCTTTGAAAACCGAAAAGCGAGGGGAGGTGTGCCTTACGCGATTAATGCTCAAGCAGGAGAGATGACGATCGCAACAAAAACCATGCCTTACACCGGCGTTTGGACCCTCATCTTTCTGGTGCTTCACCTCTGGAATTTTAAATATGGTGGAGCTGAAAGGGTGACCGTAGACGGTGTTGAAATGCTCGACCTCTACACTTTGGTCCAGCTGCATTTTCAGCGGCCATTTTGGTCTCTTTATTATATTGTGAGTATGGCTTTGTTGGCGGCTCACGTCCATCATGGTCTTCAAAGTGCACTCCAGACTTATGGTGTGAATCACCCAAAGTGGGGCGGCATCATCAAGCTCGTGGCCAATGTTTATGCCACGATTATTTTCTTGGGATTTTCGTCCTTCCCCGTCTACTTTCTCATTTGCAAAGGTTAAGCCCATGATCCTCGACGGAAAATGCCCTACCGGTCCCATTGAGAAAACCTGGGATCAACATCAATTTGACTTAAAGCTGGTCAATCCAGCCAATAAACGGAAGCACACGGTGATTGTTGTGGGAACCGGCTTGGCTGGCGGTGCCGCAGCGGCAACCCTTGGAGAGCTTGGCTACAACGTCTTGAACTTTTGTGTTCAGGATTCACCAAGACGAGCTCACTCCATTGCTGCCCAAGGTGGTATCAATGCAGCAAAGAATTACCCCAATGATGGTGATAGTGTTTACCGGCTTTTTTATGATACCGTTAAAGGTGGAGACTTTCGAGCCCGCGAAGCCAATGTTTACCGTTTGGCGCAGAATAGTACTGCCATCATCGATCAGTGTGTGGCCCAAGGGGTTCCATTTGCACGTGATTATGGTGGGATGCTTGATAATCGATCTTTTGGTGGAGCTCAAGTTTCACGAACTTTTTACGCTAGGGGCCAGACTGGGCAACAGTTGTTGCTAGGGGCTTACAGCTCTCTGATGCGCCAAGTCGACAAGGGAACAGTGAAACTTTTTCCACGTCGAGAGATGTTAGACCTGGTTCTCGTTGAGGGCAAGGCTCGAGGAATTATTGTTAGGAATCTCATCGACGGAACTGTTGAGCGTTACGCTGCTGACGCCGTTTGCTTGGCGACGGGAGGATACGGCAACGTTTTCTACCTTTCGACCAATGCGATGAACTCCAATGTGACAGCCGGTTGGAGAGCCCATAAGCATGGTGCCTATTTCGCTAACCCTTGTTACACTCAAATCCATCCTACTTGTATCCCTGTATCAGGAGATCATCAGTCCAAGCTCACTTTGATGAGTGAAAGTTTGAGAAACGATGGCCGTATTTGGGTGCCTCGCGAGAAGGGAGATGGCAGATCAGCCAATGAAATTCCCGAAACCGAAAGAAATTACTATCTTGAAGAGACTTACCCTTCTTTTGGTAATCTAGTTCCTCGGGACATCGCATCACGTAATGCCAAAAAATGGTGTGACGATGGATTCGGAGTTGGCTCGAGCAAATTGGGCGTTTATCTAGACTTCAAAGATGCCATCGGCCGAATGGGCGAAGACGCTGTTAGCGCGAAGTACGGCAATCTCTTCCAGATGTACGAGAAAATTGCCGGTGAAAACCCATACAAGGTTCCAATGCGTATCTTCCCTGCAGTCCACTACACCATGGGTGGCCTCTGGGTTGATTACAATCTTCAGAGTAACATTCCAGGACTCTTTGTTTTAGGAGAAGCGAACTTTTCTGATCACGGGGCTAACCGACTTGGAGCTAGTGCTTTGATGCAGGGGCTATCCGATGGCTATTTTGTCATCCCTGCCACTATTGGTGGCTACCTGGGTGGGACTGAACTAGGAAGCGTCAACGCCGATGCTCCAGAGTTTGTCGACCGAGAAAAAGAAGTGGTTGAAAAAACCGAGCAGATGTTGGCTATCAATGGAAAGAAAACCGTTGATGAATTCCATAAGGAACTGGGCAAGATCATGTGGGACAAGTGCGGCATGGCCCGTAAGAAAGAGGGTCTTGAAGAAGCTCTCACTAAAATTCCAGAACTGCGAAATGAGTTTTGGGAAAATGTCACCATCACTGGATCAAAGGCAGATTTTAATCAAACTTTGGAAAAAGCTGGCCGCGTAGCCGACTTTTTGGAATTTGGTGAGTTGATGATCCGCGATGCTCTTAATCGAGAAGAATCCTGTGGAGGTCACTTTCGCGAAGAACATCAAACTGAAGAAGGAGAAGCTCTCCGTGATGACGACAAGTTTTGCAACGTATCAGCTTGGGAGTTCAAGGGAGTTGGAGAAACTCCAGAACTTCATACGGAGGAACTGAAATTTGAGAATGTTCATCTGACAACCAGGAGTTACAAATGAGCGGCGGACAAGAACAATTCCTCAATCTGACCCTCAAGGTTTGGCGTCAGGGTGATGCTCAATCAGCTGGAAAGTTCGAGACTTACGAAGCAAGTAATATCTCAACAGAGATGTCATTTCTTGAGATGCTCGACGTTGTAAATGAGAAACTTTCGAAGGAAGGGAAAGACCCTATTGCCTTCGACCACGATTGCCGTGAAGGAATCTGTGGGATGTGTTCCATGGTCATCAATGGAATTCCACATGGTAAAGATAAGGCGGTGACAACCTGTCAACTCCACATGCGCCGTTTCCGCGATGGTGAAACCATCGTCATCGAGCCATGGAGAGCTTCAGCTTTCCCAGTGATTAAAGATTTGGCTGTGGATAGAACTTCATTTGATCGCATCATCCAAGCGGGTGGGTACGTATCGATGAACGCCGGAAATGCCCAAGATGCCAATGCACAGCCCATCGCGAAAACCCAAGCCGACATGGCTTTCGATGCTGCAGCCTGTATTGGTTGTGGAGCTTGCGTTGCCGCTTGTAAAAATGCTTCAGCGATGCTTTTTGTCGCGGCGAAGGTTTCCCAGTTTGCCTTACTTCCCCAAGGCCAGCCAGAACGGCACAGTCGTGCCCTCAAAATGGTCGATCAGATGGATGAAGAAGGTTTTGGAAACTGCACCAACCTCAAGGAGTGTGAAGCGGCCTGTCCTAAGGAAATTTCAACGGACAATATCGCCCGCCTCAATCGCGAGTACTTGGGAGCCACGATTTTCGGTCGCTAGTTTTTGGGCGGGTATTTCCGCCTAACGATTTGTAGCGATTGATTTTTGAAAAGCCGTTATTCTGGCGGTGAATTTTTGGCGGCTAAGCCGAGCTTAGTCATTCCAAAAAAATCTAGTGGAGACTCGTGTCGTTGATGTGAGATTGAATTAGTCTGTTGGGTCTCCCGAGGAGGGCTCGACAGCGATAATCTCTAAAATGGTTTCAGCGAGCCCTTGGCTGTTCGCCAGTTTTCTCGGTCCCGTAGCATGCACAGCCCTTAAACGACTCGACAAAACTTGGCCAAAACACCCGCCATCCCTCCTTCTAGGTTCCGGAACTTCTCAATTGTGGCTCATATCGACCACGGGAAGTCTACCCTCGCGGATAGAATCCTTCAGATCACTGAATGCGTGGCCGATCGTGACATGCAGGAACAGCTCCTAGATAGCATGGATATTGAGCGAGAAAGAGGAATCACCATTAAATCGAGGGCGGTGCGGACCAACTGGGAGAAAGATGGAGAGTCGTATCGAATCAACCTCATTGATACCCCAGGACATGTCGATTTTACTTATGAAGTGTCTCGCTCTCTTCAGGCTTGTGATGGAGCAGTTTTATTGGTGGACGCGACCCAAGGTGTTGAAGCTCAGACCCTTTCGAACGCTTATATGGCAATTGATGCCGGCTTAGAGATCATCCCAGTTCTCAACAAGGTAGACCTTCCTCACGCCGACCCAGAGGCGGCGATAGCTGAGATCGAAGAGTCTTTCGGCATCAGCGGTGAAGAGGTGATGATCATCTCAGCTAAAACGGGAGAGGGAGTGAGGGAGCTCTTGGATGCAATCATCGAACGAGTTCCTTCGCCGAGTTTGGATGAAACCGAAGAACTTCGTGCGATGATGTTTGATGCTGAGTACAACGATTACCGCGGAGTGATCAGTTATTTCAAGGTGATCTCCGGGTATATGAAACGGAAGCAGGAACTAGAAATGGTTGGAACCAGTCGACGCTGTGAGGTTGTTGAAGTGGGTTGTTTTACTCCTCACATGACGGCGATCGACGAACTTGGCCCCGGAGATGTTGGTTACATGATTTCCAATATCAAGGAATTGGATTCGGTTCGAGTTGGGGACACGGTCAGAATGTGGGGCTCAAAAGTTGAAGCCCTACCTGGTTATAAAGAACCTCAAAAAATGGTTTACTGTAGTCTGTATCCAGCCAATAACGTAGAATTTGAAGCTTTAAAGAAGTCTGTTGAACGCATTCATCTCAACGACTCATCTTTTTCATACGCGGTGGAAAATTCGGCGGCTCTTTCATTTGGGTTTCGCTGTGGGTTTATGGGTATGCTCCACATGGACGTGATTCGAGAACGGATTGAACGCGAAAGTGACTTACCCATTATCCAAACTGCTCCCCATGTGGGATATGAAGTTCTCAAGAGTGATGGAGAGGTGCTTCTCGTGGAAACTCCATCGGACTTACCAGATCCTTCAGTGATCGAAGAGATCCGAGAGCCGATCGTTCTTTGTAGCATTATCACTCCTGCAGATTTTATTGGAAACATCATGACTTTGGCAGAAGAGCGCCGAGGCACTTATATAAAAACTCAATACTTAACCCAAAAGCGTGTGGTGATAGAGTATCGACTGCCTTTTAATGAAGTTGTTTTTGATTTCTTTGATCGACTGAAGTCCTCGACCAAAGGTTACGCCACCCTCGACTATCAATTTGTGGGTTATGAATCCGGCGATTTGGTGAAGATGGATATTCTTGTGAGTGGAGAGCCTGTTGATGCCCTATCGTGCATCATGCACCGTTCCCAGTCAGTTTTTCGTGGTCGAGCGATCATTAAAAAGTTGTCTAAAAAAATCCCTCGGCATCAATTCCAAATCCCTATTCAAGCCTCGATTGGCGCGAAGGTGATTGCTCGAGAGAATATTTCAGCCCTTCGAAAAGATGTCACAGCGAAGTGTTACGGTGGTGATATCACGCGGAAACGAAAGCTCCTTGAAAAACAGAAAGAGGGAAAGAAGAAGATGAAAACCATCGGTAACGTGACTGTTCCCCAAGATGCTTTTCTTTCGGTTCTCAATCTTCAGGAGGAGGGCTGAGCCTCTCGGAGGTTCAGATAGATCGAAATCGAGCTCTTTGGCTCGAGTCCAAACTAAGTAAACTTAAAACGGTCCATGTTGTCGGACTGGGTCATTTTGGCGGCAATCGAAGCCTGATCGCTCACCTTTGTCGATTAAATATAAACGTCGAGCTTTGGGAGTCTGCTTCCCAAGAAGATTTAAAAGAATCGTGGGAAGAGCTAGGGGAGTTTCATTCCTTCATCTCACCTCACTGGCTTTCGACGCCCGATTGGAAGAAGGCACCAGAGTTAACATTTGTCACCCCAGCGATTCCACCTTCTCGTCTAGATAGTTGGGGATTGGATGAAAATAATACGTCTACGGAAGTGGAGTTGTCACTGGTTCTTGCCCGGGAAAAAAAAGTTAAAATCCATGCAGTAACGGGTTCTGTCGGAAAGAGCACGACGGTCAAACTTCTTTCAGAAGCTCTGAATGTGCCTGCCGTTGGCAATATTGGACAGTCTCTTCTAGAGTGGTCTGATCAGGAGTGGCCTGTAGAGGTGGTCATGGAGCTTTCAAGTTTTCAGCTTCACCATTTGGTTGCTCTGAACTTTGTGCCTTCTTCATTCATTCTTACGCCTGTTTGCAATCACCACGCCGATTGGCATGGGGGAGTTGAGTCCTACCAAAAGTGTAAATTAGACGCGGTTGCCAGATGGAAGAAATTCGTCGCTGGAATTGAGCCAGAAACCATCTTATCTAAGGCTGAAAGACTTTATGAAAATCATCCGATGACTTTATTGGGAGAGCACAACCGCGAAAATATATTAAGGGTTGTTGCGCTTTTAGATGGGCTTGGAGCTTGGGATGATAAAAAAGCGAAGACATTAGAGAACTGCACTTCCCTTCCCCATCGAATGGAATTGGTGTTAGAAGAGCCTGGTCGTCGTTGGATCAATGATTCGAAAGCTACCAGCCCAATAGCAACTGTTAAGGCGATCAAGAGTCTTGCACCTCAAAACCTCATTTTAGATGGCTTGTGGTCGATGGACCCTAGTCCTTTGCTAGAAGTTATCGAGGAGTTAGGTGTAGGAGTGACATTGCTGGGTGGAGCTCATGCTCTCGAAAAAGCCTGCCTAAAAAAATCATTCCCTTTGGTGATGGCAACATCTCTGGAAGAAGGGATAACTATGCTGAGGAATGGGGAAGGTGATGTTCTTTACAGCCCTGGAGCCCCTAGTTACGACCGTTTCAAAAATTACTCGGAAAGGGGAGATGCTTTTCGAAAGGTTGTCTGCGAGGAAGAGTTAAGGTAACCTTCTCAGAGTGGTCTTTTAGAAAGGATTTTGTGGATAATACGTTGTGTTGAGTTGTCATAAAAAAAGACCCTATGCATTTCGATATATTGATGTAGGTATAAGTCATCTTGGATTTCAGTGATTGAAATAATGATTTTACAAAAAGTATAGATGACTAATTTTATGAGTCTTAAACGTCTTCTTAGTCCCTAAATTTAGGCATGTTAAAATTTTGTCTCAAAAGAATTTTCTAATTAAAACCTTTAAACCAGGAGTCAAAGCTGGTGAAGTACAACTGATATTTTTGGTTGATGAGATGACTTCTGCTGTGCAGAATTTTTTTGTTAAATTGGAAGAAGAATTGGAAATACCTTTGTCGGTGATTTGCCCTTCTCAGAAAATACCTTCTATCCTGTCTATTGTTAATGAGCTGGTCAGAAACTCGAATGTTAAAGAGAAGTATGTTTTCTGTGGTGTGGGTCTCCATTCAGTGTCGCCAAATAAAGTGTCGGTGGCACTTCGTCATATATTGAAAGATCCATTGGCAATGTTGTGTTCTTTTCCTTATCAGAACCTACATGTTCTGGAGAAAAGTCACTTTTTGGTTGGTGGTAGCAAAAAAGCTTGGTTGTTAGTTGGAGGTATTTCCCATTGGCTCAATCATCCAAGAAATCAACTACTTGAGTTGATGGGGAGGATTCAATACCACCGACAAATGAAGATTGATTCTAGAAGTATTTTTGATGGAAGCACGCCAAAGCCTTCGGTGAGTAAAGAAGATATAAAAATGGTCGCTAAGGATCAGAAGGCTTACCCCTCTGTTGTTCTGGATCAAAACCATATTTTTCAGAAGAACCCTGATTTTATTCTTATTGGAACTCAAAAGTCTGGAACAACGAGCTTGATATCAGTGATGAAGCAGCATCCAGAGATTCATGTTCCGACGGTGAATTGGAATGGAGTAGATATGAACGAGATTCATTTCTTTAGTTCATGGCGCTATAGTAATTTGGGAGCGAAATGGTACCGATCTCTTTTCTATCATCCTAGTAAAAAGATATCAGGTGAAAAAACTCCAGAGTATTTATCGCGTTTGGGGTGTCATGAAAAAATGCACTCGGTGGTTCCCAATGCTAAATTGTTAATCACTTTAAGGAACCCAGTTGAGAGAGCTTGGTCAGCCTTAAGGCACTTGAGAAGAGAAGGGTCGGGATGGGGAAACCCCTTGCTGAAACAAGGTGACGCCAGAGAAGCCCACGATCGTTTAGTGACCTCATTAATAGAGGATGAGGTCGTGACGAGAGGGTGTTACTGGAAAGAAATAGAAAATCTCCTTAAATACTACCCTAAGGAACAACTTCTGATTTTAATTCATGAGGAGACTTTAAAGAACCCTACTGAAGCTCGCAGGAAAATATTTTCTTTTCTAGGTGTTGAAGACCTTGATGAAATCTCTTTTCCTCACTCTAATAAAGGAGAAAAAAGTCAGGAAGAGCGTAGTCCAGAATCTATTCAGGCCTTATACGATTATTATCAACCTCATAACGAGGCTTTGTTTAATTTCATTGGTAAAGATATTGAGGAGTGGCTTCCCGAGCCTAAATGAAGAATAGAGGAATTCAGCCTTTGAAATTATTGATGGAGATTGACTGGAGCTGAGCCAATGACTGTTGGTTTGGGCCAATGGCGATGCCACAGGAGCGATAGCTGCCCACGGTTCTTAAGGTCCCCTGCCACTCGTTCTGCAGATGCTCCGTGGCCAAGATAAATGTCGACACGGAGGTCGCCTCGGATGGCTGAGCCAGTGTCTTGGCATAAGGCTAGAAGGTCACGCTGACCTTCGTGGGGAAGGCTGAGGCTGAGCCAAGCCGGGATATGAACTGGAAAGCGGTAGGAGCGATCAGAAAAGCGTTCGGTGGCAATGGAGTGAAATGCTTTGACGACAGCACCACTGGAGCCCCGTGGCTGACCGTCTGATTCACGGAAGAAGATATAGCGTTGGTTTCGAAGAATGAGGTCGCTAACGAGAACGGGGTCTTTTCGATAGGCTTTTTTGATAGCTCCAAGGGAGACCTCTTCTGCTGTGATCAGTTTCTCATCAATGAGAACTTTTCCTAGGCTGGTGTATGCTTGGCCATTATGACCAGCAAAGCCTAATCCAAGAGATGTGCCATCCTCTAAGTGAACGGTGCCACTTCCCTGTACTTGGAGAAGGAGTACTTCTAAGGGGGAAGATAGATAACAGATGTCCAGTTCTTTGCCAAAGAGAAGTCCACGGCGGTCGATGGCTTCGCGAGTGTATTGCTGGGGGTTTGATTTGAGGTCAGATGGTGGGGCGTAGACGGGATATGGAAAGTTCTTGGTAGGGCGTCGACTGCCTCGATAGATAGGGGTGTAGTAGCCGGTGAAAAAGGCGGGGTCGTTCTCCTGACTGACTGGGGTGAGGAGAAGAAAGTTTTCATCTAGTCCTTTCCAAAAAAGAGAGAGAGGTTGATTGGCTAGGTCCCTCAGGTGACTGAGTCCATCCATGAGTTCTTGTCGGTTGGGTGCTGGTTTCGTTAGGGACGAGGGTAGGCTTTTTCTTTGGGATAGGTGTTTGAGGGTGGCCTCTAGGTGAGAAGCTAAACTCGAACGCTTTGTGATCTCTCGTCCATAGCGAGGGTGCTTTTTGATGTCGGTGAGAAGCCAGTGGTCGACCGTAGCTGATTCAAACTTGGGTTCGCCTTTGGAGATGATGACCTTGGGTTCTGAGTGTCGGCCGAAGCATCCAGTTAAGGCAAGGCAGGAGATGATGGCGTAAAGAGGCCAAAGGGTTTGGTTTGGGTTCATGGAAGAAGTTCTTTGGGTGAATCGAGAAGGTGATCGGCTTCTAGGGCGTGGTCGAGAAATCCATATCGGCAGTGAGCAAAAGGCATTTCAGCGTTGATAGCTAAGTCGCGATCTGGAGTCATATCCCCAACCATCAAGACATCTTTAGAGCTGAGGCCCCAATGATTTAGAACGTGAAGAGCTGAGGCTGGGTGTGGTTTTTTTTCAGGAAAATCTTCTCCTCCAATGACAATATCGAAGTAATGTCGAAGCTTAAGACTTTCCAAAGTTGGAGCCATGAGCTCAGAGGGTTTGTTTGAAATGATGGCAAGAGGCCGAGGGGACAGGCCTTTGAGGGTCTCGATGACTCCGGGGTAGATGTGGGTTTTTGAGCAGGGGTCGTCGAGGTAAGAGTTTCGGACTTTTTCTATGAGGTCTTGGCTAAAAGGAATCTGTGTGTCTGAGAAGCCACGCTCGACCAGTTTTGGGAGACCATTGCCAATCATAGGAATGATTGATTCTTGAGGAAGGGCTTTTAGTCCCATTGCCAACCTAGAGCGATTGAGAGCTCCGGCGATGTCGAGGCTAGAGTCGATAAGGGTTCCATCGAGATCGAAGATGTAGCCTTTGTAGCTAGGGATGTGACGTTGAGTCATCTCAGTAACTTGGTGAGGGCGTCTACCCAAGTGATATAGCCAACGGTCTTGCCTTGCCTTTGGACAAAGATCATGGGTGATTTTTTATCAAAAAACAGATCGAGGGCCTCGTGGAAAGGGGTTCCCCACTCGACGGTGGTCATGGGAATGAGGTTGTTCGAGAAGTCGAAAGGACCACTTTGATGGGCTAGTTTTCTGAGGTCGACCAGCCCGAGAATTTCGGTTCTTTTTTTTCCATAAACAGGGTAGCATGGGCTAGGATTGTGGCGATATAAGTCACCGATTTCCTTAAGGGTAGCATTGGCAGAGACCATGGTTCCTTGGAGAAGGGGAGTCATGCGACGTTCAACGGGAAGGTCACCTGTATTCATGGCTTGGGAGATCGAGTCGAGTTGTTCTTCGGAGAGGACACCCCCGGCATAGGCATGGCCGAGATTGGCGCTAAGGTTTTCTCGGTCGAAGGTGAGTGTTTCTTCTCCTTTGATGCCAGAGAGTCTTTCAAGGAGGCGGGTTACCCCACCGACGAGGAAGGCGATGGGGGAAAAGATCCAGCGGCAGATGATGATGACGACGACACTTCTTAAGAGTAAGAACTCAGAGTGAAGGCGGTAGGTCGCCTTGGGTAGGACTTCACCAAAAATGAAAAATGGAAGAAAAAGGATGAGGGTGGTCGCAACCTCGATAGAAAAGAAAGGGTGATCCCACCCTCCTTTGGAAAGGTGACGGAAGGTGACCTCTGTTCCAAGTTGCAGAGCGATGTTGTTGCCGATGAGCATGGTGCTGACAAGAGCTCCGGGAGACTTGAGGAGTTTTAATAGGCGTCGGGCCGAAGTGTTGCCCTGTGCTTCGAGAAGACTTAGTTTTTCTTTTTTGATAAAGTAGAACCCACTCTCGCTTCCTGAAAAGAAAGCCGATAGGATGAGGCTGATAGCAATGCCAATGAGGAGGAGGGTCACGAA
>Ga0233432_10001772_pt1 | contig 20629 bp, 23 predicted proteins | sample SI_122_August201_6_FD_179870 | JGI IMG/M metagenome (GOLD analysis project Ga0233432, IMG submission 179870) | Seawater microbial communities from Saanich Inlet, British Columbia, Canada - SI_122_August2016_10_MG | ecosystem: Environmental > Aquatic > Marine > Inlet | place: Canada: British... | reverse complement strand
ATAGAAGGTGTTAACTTTGTTGTTGATATTCCTAAAGTAAAACACGATATTATAAAGCGTACTAGAATGTTTATGAAGAAAAAGAAATAAAAAGGCATAAATACATATAGCAAATAAACTAGGAGTTATGGGTAATGGCCTTAAAACTAAGACGCGGAACTGATGCACAAAGATTAACAATTACACCTGAAGCAGGTGAACCTCTCTGGATAGATGATACATTACTGTATATAGGCGACGGTACTACCCAAGGCGGTGTTAAAGTTCCTGTTGTGGCAGCAAGTGACTTAGCTGCATTAAGTATTGATGCATTTACCGATGTTAAAACTACAGGAGCAGGCCATGTTCCAAGTGATGGACAAACACTAATTTGGCATGAAAGCATGGGACATTGGATGCCAGGAGATGTTCCTGTTGGCGATGTTCAAGGATCTGTGTTTGGCGATGATAGTACATTACTTGTTGATGGAGTTAACGGACTAGTAACAGGTAATATCAATTCAGTAGCTGCTACTGTAAAAGCAATTAATAATCAAAACATCGAAATGGCAAACGTTGACGGTGAGCCTTTATTAAAAATCATCAGCGAAACAAACACTGGTTCGTTTGGTGCATCTGTAATTAGTATTAATAATAGCCACACAGGTACATATGGTCAAGAAATTACGTTTAATAGATCCAATGGTACAAATGCTGTTCCGACCGCAGCGGCTTCGGGCGATTATGTTGGCAGTCTTTCATTTAGAGTACACGACGGTAACGACTATACGTCTTTAGCAGCTATGCATGTTGTAGCAGATACAGTAACTGGTACAGACGATGTAGCAAGTAAAATTGACTTTTATACTAGAGACGGCGCTATTGCAAGCGAATATAATGTGGCATTATCATTGCGTCATAAAGGTGTTGAGGCTACAGGATACGTAAAATTTGGTTCCTACACTACTGCTGAACGTAATGCGTTGACTCCTGCATTTGGTATGGTAATTTATAACACCACAACTAATATATTTGAAGGATATCAAAATACTAGCGGAACAACTCCAGAATGGGTAGCGTTAAGCTAATCACACTTACCACATACATTTTTACACATTGGAGGGTTTAAAACCCTCCATTGTTCTTTTAAGTCATCCATATAACTTAGATACATATCAAATGCACTATCAAATCCTTGTGTGTTTATATTAAACTTTTGTATATCGTAATTTTCAAATGAAACATCAATATAATTATTAAATCTGTCACCTTTGTCTATATGTATATTAGCAAATAGACTACCTGCATGATAACAGCAAGGCATGATATTTCCTTCTATATCAATAAAAATTTCTCGGTTATCTAAAGATTTGCAATTAATACTTGATACAGTGTTGCGCTGTCCACGGTGTAATTCTGTTCTATATTTTAAATCTGTATCAATCATTTTTAATTCATAATTAATATTTTCATAACTATATTTAAAAGTGTCAGTGTTATTAAATCTACTGCTATGAAACGAAACAAATTTACTAAACCCTAAGTCTATAGAAGTTTGTTTTGCTTGAAATTCTTCAGTATGATTATGTTCAAAAATTATAAATTGCCAAACAGCATTGCCACCAGCTTTTATATACGTAGTTGCATTATTTAGAATTTTAGACAAATCTGTATTACGTCTGTAATGCGTGTGTGTAGAATTATGTATTCCGTCTATTGCAAAAGTAGTCGTAACTTGTTTATATGTTGCTAATTGTTGCCAATAATCTTGACTTCTTAAACTACCATTTGTAGGGAAGTCTATCTTAATATTAGGATTGTGTAATACTATATAATCTAAAATAGGAAATATATTAGCGTGTGCCGCAGGGTCGCCCATTGGGCAATTAAAACTAATCTGTGTTAATTGTGTTAAAAGTTTAATCGGTACGAGTCGTTGAAAGTCTACAAGAGAGATATCTTTATTTCTAACAAAAACATTAGGTGTACATCCATCGGGGTTAGTGCGCATACATTGTGGGCACTTTGCATTACACTTATCAGTAATTTCAATTGTAACTAAATTAATAAACATTTTTAGGTAGTTTAAATTTAAATGTAATTCCTAGCTTGTGCTTATTTCCTGGCATCTTGCCACTAGCATGAAGTCTATTACTTGGAAACATAATACCTTTACCGGGAGTCCATTTATATGCATTGCCACTAAGTCCGTTATACCATTCTTTCGGATGAGCAAGATACTTATCAGCAAAGTTATTATCGATTCCGTTTTCTATATAATTTTCAATATCAGTTGAATCAATATAACCTTTCTTTTGTACATTTACTTGGAAGGGTATATCTTCATCTAATAGTAATGTCCATGTTGCTTGTCCAATTTTAGAATATTGATCAAATATAATAAAGTATTGCTCCTCTTCATATTCTTTTTCTAAAGGAACTACTAAATGTAGATATTTTTTAGAATCTGCAATAGGCGCATCTACGTGTGGAAAATATGAAAGAGCATGTTTATAATAGTTGTCTCCGACTAAGTCTTCTAAATCAAATTCTAAATAATCAACAAAATTTTGCACACACTTAAATTTTTTAATAGGTGCTAGTTTTTCCATACCACATGCAGTCTTAGTAGTATGCTGATAAAAGTTATTTCTAAGATCCTCTATAAGATCTATAGGAATGTCAATCATTGAAGGTAAATTCATTATGTGTCCTTTCTTGGAGTTCGGATATCTTCTTAAGCTCGTATTCTAAAGATGGATCTGCTCCTTTAAGCCATATTTCGTAACTCATTAACTCTAACTTTATATTTGCAGGTCTTAGTTGCGTCCATTTAAAGTCGAACGCCTTAACTTTTCCTTCACATAATACCATATTACACCTAGCACCGTTTCCTTTAAAAATATTTGCTTCTTTAAAGTATGTATACATTTCTAGAATCTGTTGTTTAAAGTTTTTTATACTTGCAAATTTTTCTTCGTCAGTGTATATATCTAGACCATAATATGGATAAGTTATAGATTGTTCTTCGTAATTTATGTCTACAGGTTTAAGTACATATCGTTCATCTAATTCTAAAGTCCATTTAACATCATTTAAGAAAAAGTTTTTTATCTCTTGTTTGGTATAGTTGTAAGGATTTATTTGACCATTTACACATGGCATTTTATTAGTATAGGTCCTCTTAATATAACTTTTACTAGTATCTAAAGTTACATGACACACTCTACCTAGTTCGCCTATTTTATCTTTAGGTAAACTAGAAACAACAGTGTTCCACTTAGTCAAATAATTCTCCTTGTTGGTATAAGTCATATACTTCAGCAAAAGTCTTATCTGTAGTTAGTTGTACGTTGAATCTGTGATCGTTAACATCATTCCAAGCACAATGATATTGTTGTAAATTAAATAAAACAGTTTTATTTAAAGTATAATCAGTTTCTGTTTTTAATTCAAATTTACAAGAATCATAGTCAACACTAGTATTACCTTCTAATAAATCAAAGAATTTAGTAGGGCCAAATTGTGTATTATCTAAAGGATATATAGGAAAGTTAAGTAGACACACACGAGGAGGAACATTTGGAACAATACGGTCAACATGTATTTTTCCTCTAGTATATGGTGTTTGTCCTAGTATTTCATAACTAACAGGAATCTTCATTCTATTACCTACTTCGTCTATTAGATCTCTAGGCATAAAAGTTTGCGGTAAAAACCAATTCCAATCATAACTTCCATACTTAGTAGGCGGGCTACCAGAACGCATAAAGTTATCTAAATTAGACATTATAAATTTAGCAAGATTTTCTCTTGTTTCTTGCTTAAATTGTATTCCGTCTATGTATGCAAAATATGGTGTCATTGGTGTTTCCTTTTATAAAAATACATTCTCGAAGACATGTCAAGAGTAACTAGGTCACCTGTTGGAAACCAATCATCGTATATACTTGTTGTACCTTTAACATATAATTCATGCTCGACTATTTTCCAATCACAATAATATTTATCGCCCATAATTGTGTATTCATTAGGACATAGGTTTTTTACATGTCTTACATAATCTAAGTCTGAGAATTCTATATTAATTGCGATTGGTCCTATTTCTGTCATGCCCCAATTAGGCTGTACAATTGCACCTTTGCCTACAAATGCTTCGATCATTTCCCAACTAACAGGATCGCTTCCTCCGAGTATACGTTTACCAGTAAGATCGCAATCTTTAAATCCCTTTGTGTTCATTAGTGCTGTCATTTGCGCAGGTGCTAAGAATGTATGTGTATAGTTGTTAAAGTCTTTTAAAAATGTATATGCATTAAATTGTTGTATTTTATATTCTGCACCTATACTATGTGCAGGTAATGTTTGAGTTAATAACCCGCCTGCATGGGTCATACGTGTTACTGTAAGCACCTTAGAGCGCTTTGTAAGTTGTTGTGCGTCAATAGCAACATCTATACAAGCTCGTAAGTTAGAGGGCGTTCTAAGAACCATCTTAGGCTCTCCGGTTGTACCGCTACTACTTATTTCAACACCGTTGTTTAATACATCATTAAGATTATACATATCTTTCCCTTATTAAATTACTTATACACACACGATTAACATTGCCTCTTTTAAATTTGTTATATTTGTCTGTATAGTCTAATCCAAATATCACAGTATTAGATGGCAATAAGTCAAGTTCTTTACAAATTTCAACTTGTAAACTCCTGTACTTTTTGTAAGTACAATTAGGAGTTAGATTATCTATTATATCATAATGTGCTTCTGCAGAAGATATCAAGTCATAATGCCAACCTGTGTATAATGCTGCTGGATAATTTTTATTCTCTGTAAATAGTAGTCCCACACGATGCCATCCTGTTCCGAATGTTTTTGATAAACTGAATGACACACTTTCAATGTTTTTGTATTGCGTAAAGTCAAAACTTATATCAGGTGAACATATTCCAAAAAATGCACAGTCAACAAATATAGGTTTATTGAAACTATCAGCGTATTCTAACTTTTCTTTATTGCACATTCCATCAGCAGAAAATGGATGACTTAAAATTATTACATCAGCTTCGTCAAAGTCATACACTAGTTTGTTTTTTGCTACTAACTGGTGATATCCGTATTCACCTTCAAAAACACCTATTTTATTGTAAAGCCCGTATGTTTGGTTAAGTGCATCAGTTACTCCACTAGTAATATAATAATTACTAGGAAGTCCGTCAATTTTGTTTTCTGTTGAATATATCCAATCTTTAAATTTAATAACAAATTCATTGTATTTGTCAAGTGTAGTATTCCTATGAAATTCAATAGGCACTGCTGACATAGTAATGCTAGTTCTGTTCATATTTTGCCAGACTATTATTGATTTGATTGTTTACTTTAACGAACACAGTCTTGCCGAAAACGCCATCAATTGACTCAGCGCCAACATACGTACAAATGCTTCTCAAACCGCCTTTTATTTGCTCTAAGATGGCGATTATTGAGCCGTTACACGGGATTAATAGGTCTCTTCCTTCATTTGGGCGATATTCCTGTTCTGTAGGCGAATTGCGGTTGTACATCGTTGTGCTACCTAAACCGTAGAAATTGACGAAATAAGAGCCATCTTTTTCTACAATATTATCACACTCCTCTGACTTACTTACCATGCCTGCTACCATTACCATTTTGGCGCCTGCGCCTATTGCTTTACACACATCACCAGCAGTAACACATCCACCGTCAGATATAATACCAACATCGTATTTTTGTGCTTCTAAATGACAATCCATAATAGCACTTAACTGCGGTATGCCTGTTCCAACTTCTGATCGTGTTCTACAAGCAGCACCGCTACCTACACCTACTTTGATTAATGTTGCCCCTGCATCAACAAAATGCTTTATAGGCTCGGCTGTTGCTACATTGCCTGCACATATCTGTATGTGTGGAAATTTTTCTCTATATAGTTTTATTGTATTAACCATACCTTGCATATTAGCATATACATTTGCAATGTCAACATTAATAATCCCTATGTCAGGAAACTTACGTATAACTGCTACTGTCTTTTCTATATCCCACGGCTGTACGCCGCTTGTAATAGCTATAAACCGCCTGTCTTGCATAGTTTCAAGCTCTGCTATGTGTTGCTCTACAGTATATTCTTTATGTATGAACGTAAATACTCGCATAGGTGTTAGTAGTTTAGCAATTTTATATGTGCCAGTACTAAGCATATTAGACACTACTATAGGCACTGCTGTAGTGTCTAACCAATCTATTTCTATGTTTACACTTTTACGTGTAAGGGACTTATCACTTATACAAGGTTCAATAAGTACATCACTAAAATCTAATTTTACTTCTGAATTTATTTTATTCATAATTATACTCCAACTTTTTACGCTTGTAATCATTTATCATTTTCAAATTTTCAGATTCGCCTAATTTCTTTTGAAACATTTGTCCTTGAGTCAATTCTAAAACATCTTTATTTCCTACCCAATTAAGTAATTCAAACGCAGCAATTTTTGCTTTTTGAAAATAGTTTTTATGATAATGATCTGAAAAATCCATAGCATCTTTAAAATTTGCCCAGTCACTATCCCAAATCATTAGGTATTTGTCTAGTTTTGGTCGATCACCAATTAATGTATAATCACCACCAACAAATCCTTTTTCTTTGGCCCAATCTATTACAGTAGGATTAGCAGTATCTTTGTATCCATAACGTTTACTATCTACACTAAAATCACTGTGCGTAGTAGTGTCTGCATCTTTAGTTATATATAAAGCCCAATAAAAATAACTATCCCAATTTTCTTCTAACCAATCTAAACTATCTTGCCAATGGCTAATAGGTTCGTACGGGAGTCCGGCAATCATTCCAATAGTTCCTCTATACAGTCCTATCTTATTCATAAAATATTCCCTTATTTCTAGCAGACCTTTTTTAACTTTATCTGGATGCATGCCTTTGCCAACTGCTTTAGCTGCTTCTGGATGAAATGTTTCTATTCCATAAAAGTGCGACCATACTCTAGCTCTAGTAAGTAACTCTAATTGATGTGGACGACTAATTAAAAGATCAACACGAATATAACATCCGAAATTAGGCTCAAACGGTAGTCTTTCTACAACATTTGCCAGTCTTTCTAGCTTACTGTCTCTATCATTAAATGTATCATCTACAATTATATAGTTAGTAGTCCCCCATTTTTCATAATTTTCCATCATCTCGTTGTAGATACTATCTTCATCTCTACTATAATCTTCTTTAATACCGAGATATGCATAACTGCAATATTTGCATTTAAATCTACATCCTCTGTTAAACTCTAAAGATAATGGTTCTGTAGTCAATAAGAAATCAGTTTCTAAATATGATACTTCGTACTTGGGTATATCTAATGCAGGATAATCTGCATTAGCGTCTATAAAGTATGTATTAGGAGCTGTGCTAGTATATCTTCCTTTAGGTGGTGGTCCATTATCAAACATAAAGTCTAAAGTTTGAAGTAAAACATTTTCACTGTACCCAAATATTGCAACATCGGCTCTAAAATTTCTTTGATATGGCTTTGGACTTCCTAAAAGAAACTTTGTATCTTTATAATGTTGTTTTAAAAATCTAATAGTATCTTCTACAAAGTCGTCTTCCATCCATAGATTACCAAAACCGATCATATCTATTTTTTCAAACTTAGAAAGATACTTTAAAATTTCTTCGTGTGACCAATGCATGGCCCATTCTATAACTTCTACTCGCCATCCAGCATCGCGCATCATTTGAGATACACGATATGCTCCTAAACTACGTCGAATTATTTGAGGTCCGCTGTCGTTGAATATTATTGCCGTTTTCATTTTCTTAGTACCATTTGCCAGCAAGGATATTCTCCCCAATTTCCTTGTGGAGGTAATACGTTTTCTCTAAAGATAACTTTTTCAAAATTTTCAAATATGTCAAAATCTTCTTTAAATAATTGAGGAGGCACATATTTTACGTCTAAAATGGGAGGGTCTGCCCAACGTCCTGATTCATTTATATAGAGGCCACCTTTCTTTAAAATTCTATTAACATTTTTTAAATATCTTACTCTATGGTCTGCCGGATAAAAATGGTAAAAGCCGAAATCAATTATAACATCAACTACTTCTGAAGTCCAGTGATCGCTATTAATAAGATCTTCTTGTATAAATTTTGCATTACATCTATTTTTTGCTTGTTCGATTGCAGAATGAGAAAACTCTAAACCAGTTACATCAAATCCTTTTGAATCTAAAGATGCACTATTGCGTCCGTTGCCGCAACCTAGATCTAGTATTTTACAACCTTTAGAGAGCATAGGTTCTACTTCTTCTAAAAAAGTAGAAACAGTATTTCCCCATGCCATATTACCACTATCGTATATGTTATTCCAAAATGTTACATTACTAATGTCCATGTCTTAGTTCCTCTATTGCTGTCATGTAGTTATCGTCGTATGTCCAACTAGCAATAATTCTTACCTGAGTTGAATTATTAGTAATACTATGCGGCTCTGCTGTATTAAGTAATGTAGGTACTACTAATTTATGAGAAAAGATTACATCTTTAGTCTCTACATAACTTACATATTTGTTTGATGTCCATGTACCAGTTGCAGACCCAAATGTGCTGTCTACTTCCTCTAACTCAGTATACTCTTTATAAAAATGTGTCTGACAATCATCGTAATTTTTTAGTGGAATATTAATTGCAGTCTTGCGCCATTTGTCTATATGAGCAGGCCAAGTTCCGTTTTCTGACTTTAATATCTTAATGTAGTCTTTTAATTTAGGATATTTTAGTCTAATACTTTCTAAATACTTGTCATTTTTTACATTAATATAATAATCAGGATTGTCTGTATATTTTCCTAGTGCGTATGGCGCAGGCGTTTCTAGCCATTCAGTAGTAATAACTTTCATAGATTTTTCAAAAATGTAATCAGTATCTAATAAATCAGGTAATTCATAAATGTATTTTTTCAAATGCTTATCCTCTCAGATACTGATTGATACATCTCACACACTTCGTTAAAAGTTTCTTCAAAACATAGTTGAAAAACAATACGTGTGTTATTGTCTTTTGTAAAATGTACATTGTGATTGTAGCCGCCTGTGTTTAGTATTGCACCGTGTCCTGCATAATCAGCAGCACATATAAATTTTTTATCATCACTATAAAAATGTGTAACACCGCAGTTTTCGGTTAGCGCAAAACTTACTACAGTTTGCCTTGGCATATAAGTTTCATCGTACTCGTTGTATCTATTCTTATCTTTGTGTATTGTACTGTCTGGTTCATTTACTCGTAGCATTTGACATGTACACTTTAGTCCTGTCGTGTTGAAGTGCTGTAGTTTACTAGGTAATTTAAAAAAGCTTATTTTATAACTTATATCCACAAACGCATTAGGAGCAAGAGCTATATCTAATAACTCTTGTTTTGTAGTTTCTCCGATTGCATACGGTACAAGTTTAAAGTAAGGTTCCATGTTCTTTTTTCTTTTCGTACTGTTCGATTAGCATTTTAGTTACAGGACCAGAACGCTGTGTTGCAGTGATTCCACCGCTTGAGCTTGTAATAAAAACTTCGTCTGCTTCTAAAAAATCTTTCTTAGTGATAGGGCACCGTGTCAATTCAACAATATCTTCAACAACACTCATAGTAATGCCTTTTAATACATTTTTATCAGCAGTATATACGTTGCCGTCAATTACAATACCAACATTAAACCCTGGTCCTTCAGTAACATGTCCGTCAACATCTACTAATACTGTTGTATCTGCTCCGGCTGGGCGATTACGCTGACTCATTGTTAGTTCAATCCACGCCATATTTTTATATTCTTGCCCGTAATATTCGTCACTAACTCTATTTGTAGTTTCATCGAGTGCAATATTAATAATAGGCGATGCGCCAATAGGATAACTTGGCTTAATATACATAGCAAAGTTAACAGGACAATTTTCTAAATCTCTTGGATTACCGCTAGGTGGATATCCTCTCCACGCTAAGAACCATACAAATGCATTATTAATCGGATTACGTTTTGCTAGTTCCTTAATAATTTCGAGAGGATCAACATCTGGAATAGTAAGCCCATACCGTTCTACACTATTCTTAAATCGTTGTAAATGTCGTTCGTAACAAAATGCTTTACCGTTATATACAGGCATAACATCATATGTAGCATCACAATGAATAAAACCAAAGTCTAGTATACTAGGTCCAATTTCACCTAGTGGCTTGTATTCACCATTTTTATATGCTATTAAGTCTAATACGTTAGTCATCAAAATGTACCTTTTGTAATTGAGGATCATCAGGCAACTTTTTCTTAAGTGCTTTAAGACGATTGATTCGCCACTCTAATAATTTAAAGTCAAGTACCCAAGGAAAAACTGCATGAATCAAACTTCCTATACAAACTAGTAATAGGAAAAAGAATTCATCAATAGCTAGCCGAAAGTGCCAAAAGTATCCTGCATTAGGTTTGCCAGCTTTTATTTTTGCTTCTTGTAAATGTTTAGGATTAAACCACATAGTTTCCTTTCAACAAACTTCTACGCCTAGTATATTCTTGAATATTTAATTTCCAGACGGTTTGTTTTGTATAGTATAACACCATATCATTGTGTTTGTCAAGTATTTTTTGCTTTGCAAGTAATCCCATTAATCGATGATTCCTAGAAGCCTTGCCATTAGAGTGTTCATGATCTATATTAGTTGTAATATATAACTCGTCACTAGGACACCAATCGATCATAATTGGAATAAATTCACGTTGTGTAATACTATTCCAGTCACCTTTGCCTAGTCCTTTAAACGTGTCGTTTTGTGGCAACTCACAACCTCTAAATAATATGCGCCAGGCATTTGGTCCTACTTCAGGTAACGGATGACAACCTGCAACTGCAACTATTTTATCATCTTTAATTGCGCACCAATATTCGCCCCATTGTTTACACCATTCAAGTTTCATAGTTTCAAAATTAGAATTATTAGTGTAACCTAATTCTTTACATTCTTTACAAAATTCTTCAAGAAGATTGTGTACGCTAGTGTCAATTTTAACTATCTTCATCTAACAAGCTCACAACTAAATGTATCCTATTCTCTGCACTAGCATTTAGTGCAGTATGCTTTACAAGCGTATTTGTTAACCACCATGTGTTTGCAGGCAAATGTTTAACTTCGTCTTCAATAATCATTAGGCAACCATCTTGCGTTGATATTGGATAATGTATTCTTTTAGTATCATCACAATGCCAAGTAAGACATGTCTTCGGTATACTTTTCATTAATCGTAAACGCCCAATATTAAACTGGTTCTTTAGGATTTTATATACTTCTTCAAAAGCAGTATTAGAAAATACACTACATAATTCAGTAAAGTCAGTTTCTTTTAATTCTGTAGGACGTACACCCGGCTTTCCATTTTTAATATTATTCCAATCAAAATATAAACTTCCTGCACCATAATGAATATCGTCAATTTTATCTGCTGGTGTATTAATACAAATTTGGTCTATAGGTCCCCATCCTATTTGGTTTTCACTTAGCATATAGTCAAGCTCGCCAAGCAAATCAAAAGACGGTAAGTTAAGTTGTTCAAAATTCATTGTATTCCTTTAATATATTTATCTACGTACTTAACTGATAAATATAAGCATGAAAGAAATAAAACTCATCGATACAATGTTATCTGAAGTAAGTGATACGTTTTGTTTAGCAAAATGGCATAGAACTAATCTCAGATTGTACAATGGCAACTCGTATAGTTGCCACCACTGCTTTCCGCATAGGACTGATCCTGCTGAATTAGAAAACAATCCTAGTGCTCTTACAAATACTAAAAAAGTAAAAGAATACAGGCAAGAAATGCTTGACGGGAAGCGACCTGACGAGTGTAGTTACTGCTGGAAGAAAGAAGATGCAGGACTTGTAAGCGATAGATTAATAAAAAGTAGAGCATTTTTAGAATCAGGAATTAGTATAGAAGAAACTGCATCTAGTGTAGAATCATTTCCTACAGTTTTAGATATAGCATTTGACAACACTTGTAATTTTAAATGTAGTTACTGCGGACCTGAAAATAGTTCAATGTGGGTCGAAGAAGTTGAGCAGCATGGACCTTATCCTACATATTATACTAAGAAACCGTTAGATAGAATAAAAGCAGTAATGATACCTAACAGAGAAGTAAATCCATATATTAATGCTTTTTGGAAATGGTGGGACGAGGGTTTAGCTGAACACTTACAAAGACTTACTATTACAGGCGGCGAACCGCTGCTATCTAAACATACATGGAAAGTCTTAGATAAAGTTATTGCTCAAAATCTTAATTTAGTACTTAATATTAATACTAACTTATGTGTTCCGGAAAAATTATTTAATGACTTTAAAGACAGAATTAAAAAGTTGCCAGTTAAAACAATTGAAATATCGACTAGTATTGAATCTTTAGGTATACAAGCAGAATATAGTAGATACGGCATGGACTTTGAAAAATGGGTAGAAAATGTGCATAGTATACTTGAAGACCCTAAAGTAAAATTACATATTAATCTTACTAATAACGCATTTAGTTATAACTATATGCACGAAGCATTAAAATTTATGATAGATTTAAAATTAGAATACGGAGCAAAAAGAGTATATGTAAGTAGTAATGATGTAAACTATCCTACATATCTTGATATAAGAGTGCTTCCTAAAAATATTATAGAATCGGCAAACAACAATATACAAAATATATTAAAAAATAAAGAAAAATTATTCAGTGCAGTTGAGTTTGAAAAACTTAAAAGGACTATAGAATTTTCAAGATCTAAAATGGAAAATCATGATCGAAATATATCTGATTTTAAAAAGTTTATAATAGAATATGATAGACGTAGAAGTACAAATTATAAAGAAGTATTTCCTGAACTAGTTGAGTTTATAAATGAGTGATGACAAAAAAATAAAACCGTGGTGTGTAGAACCTTTTATCAACTTTGCACACACTGCTGACGGGTATTACAGACCTTGTTGCATTAGTACTGTAGATAGAGATGCCGGTCCTAATACAAAAAATATGACTCCTTTAGAATATTGGAGTGGTGAAGAAATGCAGGGTCTTCGTAGACAAATGTTAAAAGGCAAAAAGCATTTGTCTAAAGAAAATAAAGAAATATGTAAGCAGTGTATTAGTAATGATAATCAAGGTGTACAATCTAGAAGAAAAATTCAAAACGAAACTTATTTTAATAATCCAAAAGTTTTAAAAGTTATTGACAAATATGAAGATCCTACATATGTTGCACAACCTGAAGACTTAGTTTATGTTAACTGGAAAATTTTAGGCAATCTTTGTAATCTAAAATGTTTAATGTGTGGGCCTAGTGCAAGTAGTAAAATTGCAGCAGAATGGAAAAAACATGATATATTTTCCCACGGTAACTTAATTGCGTCAGAACGCATGCCATATAACGAAAATACTATAGACAGTTATATGAAAGATTTTAAAACTATACTAACTAAGATTGATCGATTTAGTTTAGTTGGCGGCGAAGCATTTATAAATCCAAACTTCAATGAAATTTGGGATACACTTAGTAATAATGATAATACTCATAATTTAACCCTAGTCATTATAACTAACGGTACATTATTACCCCAAAAGGTATTAGATAATGCAGATAAATTTAAAAAATTAATATTACTGTTTAGTATAGACGGTGTAGAAAATCGAGGCAGTTACGTACGAAGCGGATTAGACTGGAAAAAATTTGATACAAATTTAAAACGTGCTTTAGAAAGTAACGCAGAAGTTGCAACTACTGTAGCAACGAGTATGCTTAACATAGGTTATCTTGACGATATATATGATTATTTAAAAAGTTTAGACATACCGGATAAGGCAATAAAATGGGACGCTGTTGTTACTGAGCCTGCACATTTACGTGCTGTAAATTTACCAATAGAAATTAAAAAACAATACTTAGAAAAATTATCTAAGCATGAAGCATTTAATAAAAATAATAAAAAATTTGATACAGCATTAGAAACTTTAAAATCACAGCACAATGATCATGAACAATTTATTAAAGGCTTGCAGTTTTTAAAACAAACAGACGATATTAGAAAAACTAATCTACTAGAGCATTTTCCTGAATTTTTAGAATATTATACTACTTGTAACCAATTAACATAAATCTTTTGTATTTGGGCAACTCTAATTCGCCACTGTATAAAATATTATCCATAGGTGCTTTTACTGCAAACTCTTCAATACTACCTACACAATTAACATGTTCCTCTACTTCAAAAAAGTTATTGCTTTGTAGTATAACTAGTTTACCATCTGGTATTAGATCATACCATTTTGAAAAGTTTTCAATATGTTCACAACTTGTATTGATAATTGTATCTGGAATATCCGTAATTGGATAGCTCATTCTATCATTTGCATTACTCCAATACTGCCAAGTATGTTCATTATAATTAATGTCCATAATATCTTGTGTTATTGATTTAAATTGCCATTCGTTTTTAAACCAAGGCTTATTAAATACTTCTGCAATGTCTACGCATGTATCGTCAATGTCGAAAGATCTAACTTTATCTACGTTAATGTTACTTTCAAATAACATTGTAGCAAGTGTTGCATACCATCCTGCACATAAGAATATAGTTCCTAAATCAACGTTACATTTTTTAAGTTCATTAACTAACCATAGTTTGCTTTCTAATTGACCACGACTAAAACAGTCATCCCATATTTCAGTTCCATTTACAAAAAAGTTCTTAAATCCTTCAACAAATTGTGTATTGGTATATCTATGTAGTATTGGCCAAAGTTTCCATGTATTATCTTCTAATACAAGTTTTCGTAAATCTTCATCGCCAACTAATCTAAAAATACTGTGTAAGTTTTCTTCAGTAACTGCACTTTGGAAGTCTTCTGTTGAATTTGACATTCTAAAAATACTATGTAAGTTTTCTTCAACTACTGCTTTACGCAGTTCTTCAGCATCAACTAATCTAAATAATGCATGTAAATTTTCTTCTATTATTGCTTTCCTTAAATCTTCTATTTCTCCAGACACTTTATTAGGAAGTAGTCTAAAAATACTATGTAAGTTTTTTTCAATTACTGCTTTGCGTAACTCTTCATTATCTAATATTCTAAAAATACTATGTAAGTTTTTTTCAATTACTGCTTTGCGTAGTTCTTCGTCACCGTTGGTTAATCTAAATAAACTACTTAAATCATTATCATTATAAAGCCTACGCAGATCAGATAGATTGCTATTGTCAGCATACAATAATTCAAATCTGTCAAGTAGTTCAAATGTTTGTAGCATCAAATTGCTCCTGTAACCAATCGAAATCGTTTATCTTTTTGAGCGCTTCGGTGTTGCCTTGATTTGCTGCTCCATATGCTGCGCCTGCTCTTGCACCTCTAATAGCATACTCTCCATAAGGGCGATCTTTTCCAATGGTTGTCCAAATTTGAAGACGATTATCTGTTTCTTCGTTCTTTTGCCTATCAATTACTTTACTAGAAAGTTTTGTACATTCCCTAAATGCGCCTTTCCATGTTTCAAACTCTCCTGTATTAAATGATGTAATATTTGATACTTCCTTTATAGCATTAAATTTACTACTAATACTTGTAGTCATATCCGGTTTAGTAACATCCATGTCAATGGTGAGTCTTGTTGGAAATAATTTTACACCGCCGTAGCCGTATACCATATCATTAATAGGATTTTTTGCTCGCCACACAAATACATGATCGTGATTCCATTTAGGTACTTGATAATCAAAATTAAATTCATCTACTATAACAGCATCACCGTCTACGATCCAAAACATATCGGTGTCACAGAGCTTTGCAGCAGCTATGTGTGCTTGATGTATGCCTTTTACACCATGTACTCGCTTTGCTCTTGGAAAACGTTGTTGTAGGGCTTTAAAATTGTCGTCTGCTGTTGGTTCGTTGTAACTAATAAACACAATGTCGTACATACTAGGCATTGATGCTGTGATTTCTAATTCTTTTTTACTTGCATAGAATCGATAATCTATTTCACGTTTTGAGACTGGTGAAGATTTACTGAATAACGTTACACCGTCATAATGATTGCCATTACGAAAAACATGTGTAACATCAAGACTAAAGTTGTCTGCTTTATATAAAAAATCAAAGCTATCTAAGACGTGTAAGTCTTTCCAAACTAACCAAAACATTTTAGTCATCGACATAGACTTCGCATGCTCGTAGCTATCAGCATGTTTAGCATTAGGATGCGGTGAGTTATCACCTATGTAAAATATATCATACATCTGTATTCCGTAAATTAAATCTTGTAGCATCTTCAATATCCTCATGAGTGAAGATTCTATCAAGAGAAGAATTTTTACCACAAGTGTCTGCACAAAATGCCATCTTACCGCACTTTACACTTTCTAAATTCCAAGTATCGGCAAACACACGATTTAAATGTCCTTCTGATAAAATTTCAGTTAATGGTTTTAAGTTAAGATCAAACTTTTCCCAGCCATAATCATTTAGTGCCTTATGTAGTTGCATACTTTCAGTACTTGTATATGTGCCGTTTAAGTGTGTTCCTACATAACAACACGGCATTACACGCCCAAAATTATCTATAAATATTTCAGTACCAAAAGTTTTATGACTTTTACAATTAATTTCTACATTATCCCATTTAGTGTCATCAATATTATCATACACTTTTACAACTTGTGTTTGGTAATAATTAATAGATAAATGTTTTTTCTTTTTATTAAGATAATAATCAGTTTTATCAAAAGATTGATAATGTTCTTCTACAGGACCAGTTGGATTTTCTAAATTCCTATTCTTAGGATCTAACGGAGCATCAATATAATAATCTAATTCGCCATCTTTAGTTAATGCCGGTAATCGTTTTAGCGAAACACCGTTGTCTACACCTAGTGCTTTTTTAGGAATAAATTCTGTAATATTAAATTCTTTACAGCGAGCTTTAGCTTCTTCAAGTTGATGTTCGTTATGTGCAAAAATTAAAAAATCCCAAGCACTTCTTGGATTATGTTGAGTAAATGCTTTAACATTTGCTTCTAATTTATTCCATTCAACATTCCTACGATATAAATGATTACTATTTTCAAGTCCGTCTATACTAAATGTCATTAGCCAGTGTTTCTTTTTTGAAAATAATTTACCCATTTTAGACCACCAGCTTGGAGTTCGCATGCCACCATTAGAATTCATCATAATGTTTGTGTTGGGCGATGTTTCTGCAATATGTTTACAGATTTCGTATGTGTCTCTAGCAACACCTGGATCGCCGTGAACACCGCAAAACATTATTAAATTTATTTGTGTTAATATATCGTTAGGAATATACTTTTTAAATAACTCTAATGTAATTTGACCTATTTCTAAATCAGGTCTTGTCAACGGACTGTTATTATGGAATCTTACACACATGGGACATGCAGCATTACATGCATTAGTAAGTTCCATATGTATCTGTACAGTATTTTTATCTGACCACATTTGTACTATCCGTAATTTTCATAAACTTGTTTACAGTAATTGTAAAATTCTGTATATTCAGGAAATACTTCTAACAAATTTAGTCCAACACGTTTATCATTTTCATTAAAAAAACTATAAAAGTCTCGTCGTCCTTTTTGTATTTTTAACGGGTCAATTGGATTTTCCCTCATAAAATTTGTAACACGTTTAAATTTTTCATATTCGCTAGGTTTAAATTTATCGCCGTGTGAGTCAATAAACTCTAATGTTTCGTCCATGTACGAATTGAAACTTTCAGGTAGAATATTAATCATCCAATGATGTGGTTCTTTTAGATACGGTGTATCAAACCCAATAGCATCTTTGCCAAACTCTTCTCGCCATTCTAAAACTTTCTCTAATAAACTTTTAAAGTTAGTAACACACAAAACATTAAAAGTACACATTAGATTTACTTGAAATCCTCTACGCATTGCTTCTTTTAAGTTACGTTCCCAATGTACTAAGTTCATACCAGTCCGCATATATTCTGCTTGTGGACCCCATGTATCTATGCTTGTAAACAAACTAAACTGTTTAATTTTTTTATGTTCTACTAAAGAGTCTATTCTATCATAAAACTTATCTATTTTATTTGTTGTAACTCCTAGGTTACTATTAAGACTAATTTCTAGTTGCGGAGCAGGTTCTTTTTCTAGTAAATCTAAAAACTGCATAGAACCAGGATTCATTAGAGGCTCTCCTCCTGTAATGCGTAATGTCCAAAGGTCTTTACGCAAACTTGGCCACCATTTCCAAAATGCTTCTACATAAGGATTATCATCTTTAGGACCATAGTATGTGCCGTGTTCTAAAAAGTCAATACCGTATTGATTATATGTTAAATCATAATTACCATGTTTTTTAATTTCGTCCATCCATAGCGTACTAGCTTGCGGCGAACAATATCCACAACGATAATTACAACCATTGCCAAAACTAACTTCTAAATATCTTGGATTTATATCTTTATTCCAAGGCATATCAGCAAGTGTTTCAATCATAGGTTCTGCATAACTACTAGCACTATGAAAATGTCTATCGCTAAGGTGTTCTCCAGGCAAGTCTTCGATATTCCAGCAATAGTAACATTCGTCTGGTCGGCCACCTTCTAACATAGTTTTACGTTGTTGCTTTTTCCATTTTGTATTATGTAAAGCACTTGGATTATCTTGTATTTCTACCAATGGAATATGATGTGGTCGCGGATGATAACAACTGTGATTGTCGCCAGTATGAAGATAAAGTGTCTCATGTAGCCATTTTTGTGTGCAAAAGCCGCAGCCTACTTTGTTTAGTCTGTCTTTTACTTCATCTACTCGTTTATCTCTGCTCATATTGTTCTCTACATTGGTTATAAAAGTCTTGAAGACTAGGAAATGTTTCTAGTAAGTTTGTATTTCGTCTTCTATCATGTTCGTTGAAAAACAGATAGAAATTTATTTTTGCTTGTATTTCTTCAACTGTATTTAATGGTTGGTTTGCCCATTCATAAAGTCTTCTGACTTTATCAACTTCAAAATCTTTAAATCCTTGATACCTATTTACAGTAGTTTCAGGGTTTGCTTCCATAAACTGTATGCTTTCTAGTAATGGTGTTAGCATATGCTCATTTGCTAGTTGCATACTCATCCACTTAGGATCATGTAGCATAGGAGTATCTAACCAAATTAACTGCCTATCGGTATTAAATTCTTTGCGCAATGCAAGTATATTTTTTATATATTCTGTCCAGCCAGGTAAACTTAGTAAATTAGCAGTTATAATAAATGTAAGGCTGTGATTTTTGCCTTTTGTAAGGTATTCTCGTATATTTTTATACAGTATATCAAAGTCTAGCCCATTACGAATATATTCTGCTTGTGTTCCCCAACTATCTAGACTACAGTATAACATAAAATGATCTACGTTATCAGTTACACTGTCTAAATCATCCATAAATCTTTGCCATTGATTCTTAGGCGGACAACAATTACTAGTAATCGATAATTGTAAACTATTATGTGAATTATTTTTTACGTAGTCAAACACTCGAAATGTGTTTTTATCCATTAGAGGCTCGCCGCCTGTCATTCGGAATGTTTTTAGTGTAGAATATACATCAGGAAGCCATTCCCAAAAAGCTTTTACATAAGGACTTTCTGGTGAGTTATTAATACCCATGCGTTCAACCCATCGAGGATCATTATGGTTACCATGTATTAGTTCATAAGCACCGTGTTGTTTTACTTCTTTATGCCATTCTGTACTTAAATGAGGGCTGCAATACGCACATTTAAGATTGCATGCTTGATTAAAGTTTACTTCTAAGTATCTAGGCTTTGGGTTTTCTTCTATTTGTGCTGCTTCAATAAGATCGGGCTCGTAAACGTCTTTACTACGATATGCTCTGTCGCTCATATTACCTTGGTCTTCTAATGCCCAACAAAACTCGCACTCTTTAGGTCGTTCGCCTTTAAGCATTTTAGTACGTTGTTCTTTTTTATGCTGTGTGTTGTGTAGTGCGTCAGGCGATGCAGCAAGTTCTTCTAAAGGAATATGATGGCTAGGAGGATGATAACAACTATGTGTTCTACCGGTTGGTAAATGTAAACTAACACTATACCATTTAGCTAAACAGAAACTAGGACTTACACTGTTAAGTCCTTCTAATAATTGTTTACTACTTTCGAAGTATACGCTTTGGTATTTTCCTTTAAGTAGTTCAACTTCGTCACCTCTCTGGTCTTTGCTCATTCTGGATCAATTATAAACTGCTGTTGAGGATTTCTACTAGGATTCTGATATACTGTTTTAAAGAATTTACTTTGCTGTGCATTTAGGCATTCTTCAGCAATAGGAATCTCAAGTTCGTTAATAAGTTTAATACCGTAATCTTCAATCGACTCTTCTAATCCATTCATTGATACTGTTGGTTCAACTTCGTCCCACATGCGATTAAGATATTCAAAATCTCTTACATTTACAAAATCCCAATCAGTACACATTGTTTTGTACAGGCCTTCACGGGCGCCATAGATTGCCCATTTACCGTTGTCAACATCTGCACCAAC
>Ga0233432_10001770_pt1 | contig 20634 bp, 10 predicted proteins | sample SI_122_August201_6_FD_179870 | JGI IMG/M metagenome (GOLD analysis project Ga0233432, IMG submission 179870) | Seawater microbial communities from Saanich Inlet, British Columbia, Canada - SI_122_August2016_10_MG | ecosystem: Environmental > Aquatic > Marine > Inlet | place: Canada: British... | reverse complement strand
GATGACGACACGACCAGCGGTGATGATTCCGGTACAGCCGATGACGACACGACCAGCGGTGATGATTCCGGTACTGAGGATGACGACACGACTAGCGGTGGTGATTCCGGTACTGCCGATGACGACACGACCAGCGGAGGGGACGACGAAACAGACGGCAGTACCGATGAGAGTGATCCGTTGCAAGTGTACCCCCTTGAAGCTCATTCAGATGGCTGGAAAACCTTTAATGCCCAAAATGAATTCTGGGCAGATCTGACTTCTGGGGTGATAACGTTAGAGAGCGTAAGGGAGAACGGAGAGGTGAGCCTTTCAGTCACTTCTTTTGGGCGTATGGATCAACTGGTAGAACTTGGTACTCCAGCTCAATCATTAGCAGGAAACACGATGGTTCTTGGTTGGCCAGGTTTTCAGGCTTGGTACATTAATCGTAGTGCTGGTTTAGAGCAGGGCTTTACGGTTAATGAAAAGCCACTTGGGTCAGGAAATCAGGTAAGCGTTACCGTTAGGGTAGACGGTGCGACAATCCACAGGCGTGGCGATCATCTCGTTTTAAAGCGATCTGGGCAGATTTACCAATACGACACTCTTATCGTCTGGGATGCCAACAATGTTCCGCTAGAGGCTAGTATGGACTTTTCTGGAGAAGAGATCATTCTAAGCTACAACGATGAAAATGCTCAATACCCAGTCACGATAGACCCGTCAATCAGTGCCTCTGCAGTAACGGTTACAATTTTAGACGAGACATATGTAGACGGCATGGTGGATTCAATTCTTGTTGAGTTCAGTGACACTGGGACTTCAGCTTACAATGCTAACCTTATTGCTGATTGGGATGTTCAGTATGATGGGGTTTCGATTGGTGTTAACCTTATAACTAAAGGTGTCGCGTCAGATAATCTCCTTTTGAGTATTCCAAGTAGTAATCAGGTGATCGACACAGATGAGGACCTCTTTCAGTTGAGTTACATTGGAGCGACGGGAGTTTCTCTGTCTGGCGGGAACTTAGGGGCTGGCAACACTTGGGGTTATGGAGCGGCTGACAATATCGTAGATGCATCGCCCCCAACTCTCCTTGAGGTGGTGTTTTCTCAGTTGGCAGCACCTGTAGGATCAGACCTAGCAGGAAGTTTGGTAAACAGTGCTAATTTTCTGTATTCAGAGGACCTAGAGGTCACTTTAACTAATTCTTCGCCGGTGCTCAATATCGGCGAATTTGGACCGTCTCAAACGCAGTTCGGGCAACTTCAATCGTCGAGATTCCTTGGTTTTATGACCTGGAGTGTGAACTCAACAGCTTATCCTGCATTAGATGACGCTAATGTCATTGAGTTGACGGGATCAAACCTGATAACTATTTACATTAACGCAGTCAGCAATGGCTACTTCGATAGCTCAATATCCCCGACGAATACGGGCCCAGAAGCGAGCACCAATATTATTAGCATATTTAACCTGAATAACCAGCCTGGTACAAGAATCCTTGATGAAGATGGCAACCGTACAACTATGCTAGGTGGGCTTGGAGTTGCATCTGGACTAACGACAGCCGCTTTGGATAGTGCTGCCGTTTCGGTTAGGTCTTTAAGTTCTGCGGGTGTGCCTTTGCCGATAGGGACACCTGCTTGGAATCTAGGTTCTCCAGCCTTGAGCTATTTTATCTTTTATGATGAGAACGGAGATGGTTATACAGATCTGGCTGAGATAACTTTCACTGGAAATTTGGCTGATGGTTTTATTAGTGCTCCAACAGAGTTTGCCGTCGGGGAAATACTTCTTTCTGCAAGCCCAGTCTTAGGCACTGGGGATGAACTTGGGGGTGTGAGTAGCTCTACAAATGTTACCTATACCACAAACATTCTGAATGATGCACATCTGTCAGTATACTTTACAGGTGCCAATCAGTTTTATGGAACCGGCGAGTTGTACTTGAAAATGGATGGGCTCTTGAGGGACACATTTGGGAATCAGATCAGTTCTTCTAATATATATGGCGAGGATCGAGCTCCACCAAGATTAATGTCATTTGAACTTAGTCAGGGCGCTGTCCCCTCTGGTAACCTAGCAGGAAACACGGTTAATACTCTAACTCTTACATTTTCAGAGAACATTATTCTTGGAGGCAATATTGCGGGAGGAACGATTTCTTCGGGAAATATAGGAGGAGGTAACACCTTTATCAGTAACAGTAATTTTGGTGACATGGGATCTCCAGGAGTCATTAGTGGAATTATTGATTTTTCTTCAGATTCAAATGTGGGGGATATGACGACGGCAACAGGTTCACAGTTAATTGTCCACGGAGGCAACTCTCTCACCATTTATATAAATGGCTATGGGGGAGGTTATTTTGAATCAGGTACTCTGGCTCCAAGTTTAATTGGAATGGCCAACATTTCAATGAACTCCAATCTGATGGACGGATCATCTTTGGCATCAGGAACAAGTAACATTATTAATATTACAAACCCCACAGCTTGGGATGTGACAGCTCCAACGTTGACAGCTTTTACAACTCTAGACATAGATAAGAGCGGGGGTATTGAAACCTTGGACCTGGCCTTCTCCAAGAACATCATCGACTTTACGATCACTAACGCTGATTTCGCACTATCACAAATTGTTGCGGGGGCGAATGTCACTGGAGCCTCAAATACTACTGGAGTCGATTTTTCCGGCTCGTCCAATGTGGGGATCAGTGTTAGTAGCGATAATTTATTCCGTTTGACCCTTTCTGGTGACTCCGTAGGGACAGGTACTAAGGTTATGGCTCTCGATCCAACGATCACGATTCGAGATAGTTATGGTAATCGAGTTGCTAGTGGTTCTAATGTTGGCACACAGTACGATCAGGCTGAGTTTCTGCTTCTTGAGGCTGATTTTGGCGCGAGATCTGTTGGTTCTGGAAATATGGCGGGCATCACCGTTTATGCTCTAGAGCTCACCTATTCTGAGACGATTCAAATAGCTGGTGGGAATGTGGCTCTTGGGTCGGGGATTGCTAGTGCCTCCAATTTGGGAGATATGACCGATTCAGGTTCAGGGAATGTGGAGGGGATTGTGAGTTGGTCTCCAACGGGTGATCTCATCAACGCGACAGGTTCCAATTGGGTTGAACATACTGCGAGCAATACCATCACTGTCTATATCAATGGCTCGGGGTCTGGTTACTTCGTTAGTGGAAGTACTTCCCCAGCAGCAGGGCTATCGGTTAACACTCAATTTGGTTTGATCACCGACCTTGCAGGACTTTCTGTTGCCGAATCCACTCACATCGGGACTGTGACAACGAGTTGGGCCAACACCAGTCCGGCGACTGTGAATAGAGTGGATTTTGAGGATGTCGACGAGAATGGTTTTGTGGACCGAGCTAGCCTTTATCTGTCGGATAATGTCTTTGATCTTTCCATTAAGAACTCTTTGTTTGCTCTTTCGACTACGGTCGGCGGATCAAACATAACGGCCAGTTCAAATGCTACGGCGACGTCCAATGACAATGTGTTCTTAGTAGACTTTAGTGGTCTTCAGGGGACTGAGATGAAGGTTTTGGCAATGGAACTTGATGCTGTTCGAGATGTATGGGGAAACCGCCTTAGCGTCTCTAGTAACCTAGGAACACAGTGGTATGATATGGCTAAGCCAGTGATGGTTGCTGCCAATGTAAATATTGGACCCGTGCCCTCTGGTAATATGGCAGGGAATGTCGTGAATACCCTAGAGTTTGTCTATTCCGAAAATGTGCTAGTCGGAGGAGGGAACCTCTCCGTTGGGTCAAGCAAACAGAGCGCTGCTAATCTTGGCGACTTGAGTACGGAAAAGGATGTTGAGCAGGTGGCCACTTTCACCGGGCCGGGAAGTATGGTTTCTCCCTCGGGCTCTCATATCGTTGAGCACACAGCGGCGAATGTGCTGACTCTCTTTGTGAATGGAGACGGATCGGGTTATTTTTCTTCAGGTAATGCTTCAGGTAATGCCGGGCCTAGTGGGGTAAGTATATTCACACCCTATGGGACAATGGTTGCAGATAAGCATTCGAATCAGGTTTCCACGACCTCAGTGACGGCGACCTCAGTTGTGGTTTGGGATGTTGAGCCCCCCGACAATTCCCAGATCATGGTTTCGGTTCTGGATGACAACTATGATGGAGATGTAGATGCTCTCGAGGTAGCGTTCCCAAGTGGAGATAACATTCTCGACCTATCGATTCGCTCGGGGGAATTTATGTTGGAAAGCACTAACGGAGATAACGTCAGTGGAGGGAGCAACACAACCATCGTGAGCGACATTGTTTCAGATTTAACTCCAGACAACAGGTATTTTAAAGTGACCATGTCAGCTAATTTGGCAGGTTCTGACAATAAAATAGTAAGATACCTAGGCTCAACATTACGTGATCATTGGGGAAACCGTATTCCTTCCAGTGATAATTTAGGGCAAATCATCGATGCTGCTCCTCCGGTCATTTTGAGCGTTTTGGTTAACCAAGGAACTGCCGTGGGAGGCAATATTCATGGAACACCGGTTAATACCCTCACGTTCAACTTTTCAGAAGTGATTAGAGTGGGAGGGGGGAATTTGGCGGTAGGAGATAATATTGCCAGCGCTTCCAATCTTGGAGACACAACTACAGCGAATCTTATTTTGGGCTTGGCGTCTTGGTCCGGCGCAGGGGATCTCATTAGTCGGTCTGGCTCCCATCGGTTAGAGCTAACGACGGCTAATGTCATCACGTTATACATAAACGGAGACGGCGCTGGGTTTTTCAGTGGTGGAAGTGCTGGACCAGACGCAACATCAGATTTCTCTGGTGTTGGGAGTATGATTTCGGATGACCGAGGGAATACGATATCTTCTGCAAATGTACGGGCGACAGTTGTACAGGCTTGGGATACGATAGCCCCAACGATATCCAATTTTTTTACGATGGATACTGATGATGATGGTTCTGTAGATAGTGTTGATCTGATGTTCTCCGAGAATGTCTTAGACCTTTCGCTCGATCTGAATGATTTTGCACTTGATACGGATGCGAGTGCGGGAGGTAATACCAGTCCGAGTGCGAACACGACAGGGGTAACATTTCCAGCGGCGGTGTCAGTGAGTAGCGACAATGTCTTTAATTTCACCTTTTCGCCTCAGGTCTCTGGGACGGGTAATATGTACCTTTTTCATGCCTCCGATGGGGGTGGTTCTGCAGATTTGAGGGATGACTATGGGAATCGTCTTGTGACGAATACCACTGGCCCTGGAAGTGATATGGCATTACCTGTGCTTCTCGCGACTCTTTTCACCCAATACACACCTCCGGTAGGGTCTGATATTCGAGGAGGAGGCAATCTAGTCAACGCTATGCGTCTTACGTACTCAGAGAATATCAACTTAGCTATTTCAGGGACAACATCTTCGTCCAACAGCACATTGGCTCGGCTTGGTGACGGAGATCAAGCTGCAGGGAATGGCAATCTAGTTACGGGCCTACTGCAGTGGGCATCCACGGGTGTAGATGCTGAAAATCAGAACGATACGGATAATCTTGTCGTTGAAAATGACAATTTTGTCTACCTCTACTTCAATGGCAATCGAGATGGCCTATTCCTTGAACAGGATGGGGTAATTGCCCCTAACTCTAGCAATGCTATTACGGGGGTTGTTTCTGACAACAGCATCGTTTGGGATGATGCAAACTGGCCAGTAAATGGTAATGTCGTGTCAACGGTCAGCGCGACTGCCTGGGATGTAACCCGACCGTCGATAACAGGCACTAGCGTGAATACAACGAGAACTGTTTATGACCTGAGTACCTACCAACCGACTCTGACCTTCAATGAAGATGTTATGTTTTCTTCGAATACTGAGTTTTATCATATCTCAGATAACGCCGGTTATGCAGACCTTTCTTCTTCTAATTTAAGTTTGGCAGCAGGTAATATCCCAGCGATGAATCAGGCGGAGCTTTTCTTTGGTCCGAGTGGAAATCGGTTCAAGTCCGGGAATCTCCAATACGATTTGGATTCAAGGATACGTGACGTCGCGGGAAACCCCTTTTCAGACACCTCAGACAATCTTAAGATTGGATTTCTGGTGGGAGATGTTGCTCATTACGACTTTGAAGACGGAACAAGCATGGCCACGCTGGGTCGAGATGTGCTCGAAGACAGTGGCTTTGAAGCTCTTTCAAATGGGATTGACGCAACGATTACAGGAGCATCAAATATTTCGGCCTCATCGAATTGGATTATTGATGGAGATGCGCTATTTCTTGGCCTAGGGGCAAATTTGGTTGCTACAAATCTTGATGACCGTAATTTTCCTCAGCTTAAGGGATCTGTAGAATTTTGGTACAAGACAAGAAAGAGCCCATCAGCCAGTGATGTGATTTTCGGCGACGCAAACACCTCGGGAGGAAATTATTTCACCATTCGTTATGCCGGTACTGGTAATCAGTATCGAGTGACAGCCCATGGTTCGGCTTTGGTCGCTGACAACGTGATTAATTTTACTCTTGGTAAGGAATCTTGGAATCATCTTGCATTTGCTTACAGCGAGGCCGGGACAGCGAACCTGATCGTGAATGGCGTGATGGACACTGATGAGGCGATGAACCTTCTGAACTTCAATCCGACAGATCAGGATGTGATCGTTCAGCCAGCCTCTGATATCGATAATCTTCGTTTCTATGATGTCATGAGAAATGAGACCCAGCAGGTCGATTATATGAATCCTTTTCTGCAAGCTGAATACCCGATTGAGTCAGCGATTGATTCAACACTTGAATCAGCTGGGATTGTGTCTGATAATTTGCGTGATTTCGATGCTTGGGTAACTACGGGAACGAACCTAGTTGTTGGGCACCATAACTCCGGTAATTCCATGCATCTGAGGAATGGTCCTAGTGGCTTGATGACTTTCGGGTCAAATTTAGAGGGCCATCTTTTTCCACGCTTTAGGCAAGGTAGTCTTTATTTTTGGGTTCGTCCTAATGAGACAGATTCAACGAGTGTCTTCTTATTGGATAACGGAGATGTGAATCGGAACCATTTTTATGTTCAGTGCACTGGTAATACCACAGAGTACAGGTTCGTGGCCCAGATTGATGATGGTACTGTCCACGCCTCATCGACGTTTCAGTTGCAAGATTATGCATGGAATCACCTGGCAATCACATGGAATCGTGAGGCCCCAGCAGATAATCTACATCTCTATGTGAATGGTTCCTCCAACCTTTCTACCACCATGGGCACTTGGGTGCCAGATGGCCAAAGGTTTACTATGGCGCCAGATGCCTACATCGATGATCTCGTTTTGACTAATGTAGAGGTTCCCGCAGGTAACTTCCAGACCATTTTTAATACCCCAACTTACGATAATGCCTACTACGACTTTGAGGGTAGTGTTTTGCCAGTGAATGATGTGAATTGGGAGTACTGGCCAAGTTCAGGGAATTACAATCCCATGTTTTTTAATGGCGGAAGTCCGACCTTTCATGAGCCACACTATGGAGAGACATCTGGAAATTCACTTTTCTTTTCCGATGGTGTTGGAATGAGTGTCTATTCTCTTGAATCGGACTTTTTCCCGAGTGGAAATGGTTCTTTTTCATTCTGGTGGAAGCCTGAGTTCCGTGATGACGCAAATACAATTGAGGTTTTAGACGCCGACAGCACAAGCTCTGGAAATGAGAGGAATCAGATTTATATTAAGTCTACTGGAAACACAGGTGCCTATGAGTTTGGCCTTGTCGATGCACGCTCGAGTGGGACCAACACTTATGCTTTTCAGCCTGTCATGGAGAGATGGAATCACATTTCTGTAAGTTGGGGTGATTTTGTGGCCCCTTTTGGTAACGACCTATCTTTTTATCTCAACGGAGTTGAGGCTGACGCAACATTTCCATTGGATATTGGTTCTTGGAGACCAACGGATCAAATCTTCTCAAGTACGCCACATGGTGCCCTAGATGACGTTTACGTTGAGTCTGTTGGAGCCTGGGACGATAGCCGGACTGAATCTGAATACTTCAGTTCTATTCGCAATACTGAGGAAGGCTATTTGACGGGAGGTATGATCGTACCAGTGGATCAGATTATTTACGGATTTTCCACCCATGAAAACACCGGAGCAGCAAATCCATCTCCTAGTTTCTCAACCAATCTTCTTTCGGAAAGAAATGAAGGAGGCTATGGAGGCAACGCTCTGGCCACGTACACCACTCCTCAAAATTACGCACGATTGAACGTCGCTTACGCAGGCGACGTTGCCCAAAAGGATTATGCCGATGATGTTGAGCTCTCTCCATCTTCAGGTTATCTTCTGGTTGATGACTCGAACTGGGCAATGGCACTAGACGATCAAGAGTCCATCTGGGTTCCCAGTCTGGACTTCAACAGGTTCCCTCAGGATCACGGTACGATTCGATTCTGGGTAAAACCTAGTGCGAACGCCTTTACAGGGTCGGAATTGCCTCAGGTCTTTGGAGGTAATCAGTTAGAGACCAGAAGGAAACAAGACTTCTTTACCCTCCACGGAAAGACTGGTGGCAAGTATGATTTTCAAATATATGAAAATGGTAATGTGTTAGGCGCTCACCAGGATATTGAGCTTCATCCCAATGCTTATAACCACGTGGCTGTAAGTTGGAGCACTAACTCAAACATCGGAAGTCAATCAAACCTGATTCTTTTTATTAATGGACGAGATGTCTACGATGTTGACCGTGGCAGTTGGTCTCCAAGTGATCAGCTCTTCGCGAGCACTCCTTATGGGACGCTTGACTCACTTTATCTCGAAGGACTGGCCAGAGATGAAGATTTTATTAGTAACTATTTTCTTACTTATGTTACTCCGGCTGGATTCTACACCTTTGAGGGTGATTCAGTTCTTGATGTCAACTTAAGTCCGGCGACAGCCAATCATGGTTATTTAAATGGATCAGAGGCGGTTATCGCGGCAGACTTTGCTATGGTCCCGACTCCTTTTGATTCAACGAGCACTCAGCATCTGGATTTATCGATGTCAGGTGATAATTTTGAGGTGCCGTCCCTTTTAAAGGATCTTTTTCCACAAGAAGAAGGTGTGGTTCGCTATTGGGTTCACCCTAACAACTCAGCTTATGACTTAATTACTGCCGATAGATACCTGTTTGATTATCCTGAAGATAGGCAGGGCGAGCACTTTTTTATAAGAAGTCTGGGGGAAGCCGGAAATTTCCGATTTGCCCTTCAGGGACAGACTTCGACGAATATCATTGCGTCATACGACTTCTGGATTTCGCCCAATGATTGGAGTCATCTGGCTTTTAATTGGAGCGAAGAGCGCGACACGGTGAATCTTTTGGTTAATGGTGAAGTGAGGTACACAACAGAGCTTGGCAGTTGGAGACCAGAGAAACAGAAAACTTATGTTGAACCCTTAGGTTTTATTGATGATTTACACATCAGTTATATCTACGAAAGTGTTCATGAGATACGAGATTACTACTATGGTTATAAACCAGAGCCAGTAACGGGGTACGTTCAACAATTTGGGGAGGGCTCTCTAGGGCAACTTGGAAATGGGGAGAACAACAACGTCGCGTCCCCAGAATTTAACCATAACCTGGTTGGAGTTTTGCAGTTAGCTGGAGGAGAGGGCTTTGGTCTTGCATTGATGCATGATACGACGGTAAAGGCGTGGGGGCTCAATACTTATGGGCAGCTTGGTGATAATACTTTGGTGAGTAGGCCAACTCCTAAGTCTATATCTGACTTGAATGGGGTGGTTCAAGTTGCAGCGGGGAAAGATTTCTCATTGGCCGTCCTCAATAACGGAACTGTGTATGGCTGGGGCAATAATAATGAGAAACAACTAGGTCTGACGAACTCTTACTACGCTCTTCCACAAAAAATCACATCACTAGGGAATGTTCTGAAGGTTTCTGCAGGGGCCAGTCATGCCCTTGGGCTGCTTGATGCGAACAGAGATGGTGTGATGGATGTCTGGGGGTGGGGGTTAGATCATGGTAGCCAAATAGGCAGTGGCTCTTCAAATACGGCTCCATTTGATATGGGTGAGATCAGTATGGTTGATATCGCTGCCGGAGCGAACCATAGTTTACTTCTCTCTTCGACCGGTGGGATCACTTCGTATGGAGCTAATGAATATGGTCAATTAGGAGATGCTACGACAACAGGGGGTGCGTCTAAGACGGTGTTGGCTGTTGGTGGCAATGCGGTAGCTGCGGTGACTCATATTGTTGCTACAGGTGACCACAGCATGGCATTGCTTGCAAATGGAACCGTGGTGACTTGGGGGCGTAATGACTATGGCCAGTTAGGGCAGAGCTTCACGACATCGATATCCTCGAACACTCAGGTTAGTTCTGCAAATACTGTTTCTGGCAACGTGATGTTCAGTGCGCTAAGCTCTGTCAGAGGAGTCATGGCTGGAGAGCTCAGTGGCTATGCCTTGATGCAGGATGGAACTCTGAAAAGTTGGGGAAGTGGCTTGCAAGACCAGTTGGGGAATAGCAAGACGCAGTCTCTCTATGCTGATAACGTGACCGGAATTTCTGGGATGGACAACCTGTCCCTTGATGGTTGGAACCATGTGCAAGGGGTCATGAGCGGCAATGCTTATTATCAGGGGTTTGTCGACCGCGATACGAAAATCAGGTTTGAATCTAATGATGGTTCAGATTCCGGGCTCTATAATTTTCCGGCACGTTTTTATGGCAGTCCAGAAAAAGTTGACGGCCAGGGCGGTTCTGGGAATGCTTGGCGATTCGAATCAGGAGAGTATCTCGAAATCCCGGGGCTCTCGGGCAACAGTTTTCCTCAGCATCAAGGAACAGTCAGTCTCTGGTATACTCCAGAGGCAAGCACGCCCGCCGGGGCCCAAGTTCTCGATGCAATCGGAGCCTCGAGAGGTAACAGTTATGTCCTTAGGTACGATGGGGGCGGCAATGTCGACCTCTACACCAACGGATCTCTCTTGGGAGGAACGAATCTTCTGGGCTCAATGCCAGTTACTGTGGGGGGCAATCATTTGCTCTCTTTCAGTTGGGATACAGACGAGAATGACTTGGTCTATGCCGTGAATGGCTCATCTACCAGCACCTTCGTCAGCTTCAGTACTTGGAGACCTTATGATCAACAAGTGGTGAGCACACCTTACGGGACGATTGATGATCTGGAGATATCTAGTGATTACACTAGTGCTGAATCTCAGGAGAATAATTACTATAATGCCATAAGTGGGAACGCTGGAAGTTCTGTTTACGCATTTGGTGAGAATGGTTATGGACAGCTTGGTGATGGAACAACGACGAATCAGTCCTCTCCAGTTTCTGTCGATTTTGGAGAACCTGCAGATCTCGGGCTTGGGCTCAACTACAGCCTTGTTCTTCTGGGCACTGGAAACGTGGTTTCAAAGGGAGAGAACTTTTATGGTCAGTTGGGTGATGGAACTTACGTCGATAAAGCTGAATTTACAGAAATAAGTGGATTCACTGACTCGGTGCAATCCATTGCCGTTGGGTCTCAATTCAGCGTGGCACTGTTGGGCAATGGTGAATTAATGACATGGGGTCGTAATAATTTTGGGCAACTTGGGCTAGGGACAGCTACGGCGACTTATAGTTCACCGACGGCTGTCACGGCTATTTCAGGTGTGGCCGAGATTGTGGCTGGCACGGGACATGTGGTTGCCAGACTGAGTAATGGTGATGTCTATACTTGGGGGAGGAATGATAATGGTCAGTTAGGCCAGGGCGATACTGTCGCGAGAAACACTCCGACTCAAATAGTATCTTTGTCTAATGTTTCGCAGGTTGCTTGTGGAGATGGTTACAGTATGGCTCTCACCACCGGAGGATTGGTTTACGTCTGGGGTGATAATAATTATGCTCAGCTGGGCGATGGAGGGACGACAGACAATCCATCCCCAATGGTGGTCTCGGGCATTGCTAATGTTACTCAGATTGCCGCTGGCCAGCGTTTTGCCTTAGCCTTGAATACCAGTAACCAAATTTTGGGATGGGGAGTCAATCAGTATGATCAGATAGACTCAGGGCAGAGTTCTCTGGTGTTCGCTCCTTTCCTGATCGATACCATCACAGGGATTTCATCGATGGTGGCGGGGACAGATCATGCTCTGTTGCTGATGAGTGACGAGACAGTGATGAGCTGGGGGCGGAATTCTTTCGGACAATTGGGGAAGGGTAATTACACGGACAGCGATACTCCCACTGTAATTAATGGGCTGAATGCTATTTTGAAGGTGAACGCATCACTGAATTCCAGCTTCGCGATTCAGCGCTGAAGTTTTTTAGGGCAGGTCTGTCTTGAAAGTCCTGGTTCATGCCATCAATCACGCTCCTGAGTTGACGGGTTGTGGAAAATATACGGGTGATCTCGTTGCATGGTTATCGACTCGTGATCATGAAGTTAGAGTGATAACAACTTTTCAATATTACCCTGAGTGGAAAAAGAATGATCGTGATCGAGGCCTCCAGTATCGACGTGAGATACTTGATGGAGCTACAGTCACACGTTGCCCCCACTGGGTAAGTGGAAGGCTGAATGTACTGCGTCGAATTCTTCATCTCCTGAGTTTTGTAATTTCCAGTTTCCCCATTCTAATTTGGACGGTGTTCAGATGGCGCCCAGAAGTCGTCTATATGGTTGCTCCAACTCTATTAGGCGCTCCAATGGTTTTGATTCTATCCAAACTGTTCGGTGTTAGGTCTTGGATACACATTCAAGATTTTGAGGTTGATGTAATGCTTGGAATCGAAGAAAGCCGTCGGGGTGTGAGAAAGGGGATGAAGGAAAGTACCGGCTTATGTTTTGAAAGGCTGTGTCTTTCCAGGGCAGATAGAGTTTCGAGTATCTCCCCTGCAATGGTGGATAAGTTAGTTGAGAAGGGGGTTTCAACTAAGAAAACTTCATTGTTTCCAAACTGGGTTGATTTAGATTTTTATCAGCCTCTTCCTGACGAGGAAAGAATCCGAAAAGAGTTTGGTTATACTGAGGATGATGTGATCATTCTCTACGCTGGGAATATTGGTCTTAAACAGGGGTTGGATCAGTTGCCTGAGTTAGTCGAAAGGTGTACAGCTTCTCCTAATATTAAGTTCCTCATCGTTGGTGAAGGAATCTTCAAAGCCAGATTGAAAGAGGAGTTGTCTGAGGGAGTGGAGAAGAACAGAGTCAAGTTCCTCCCCCTTCAGTCTTCAGAAAATCTAGTGCGTATTATGACGATTGGGGACCTTCATCTCGTGCTCCAACGAAAGGAAGTGAAGGACTTGGTGCTGCCTTCCAAACTGACAACGATCCTATCAATGGGAGGCCATGCCTTGATTACAGCTTCGAAGGGAAGCACTCTGGGAAATCTAGTTGAGGAACATCCTGGAGTTGCCTCTCTATTGGAGCCAGGAGATAGTGAAGCTCTTTATCAGTTCCTTATTTCTTGGGCATCATCGAGGCCTGCTAAGCCCAATGCTATTGCTAGAGGATATGCAGAAGAAAAATTAGGGAGAGAGAAAATATTAATGCGATTTGAAAAGGAACTTAGAGAACTAGACCTTTAGGAGGAAGTGCTCTACTCCTCGAGGGAGATCAGATGCTCCTTGTTTTTCTCTCATGGCCAGCCTTCAGCATTGCGAAGGTCGATGGGCTCGTCGGGTTCTGTTGTTGGGGCAGATTCTGTTACGACTGGGGGAGGTTCAGAGATGCGCTCTGTCGTCGTGGGTGATGTTGGAGATGTTTCTCGGGCAGTCTCTGGGGTCGTAGTTGCCGTTGTGATGGGTATCTCATCAGATGAAAAATTCCCGCGCATCCAGCCAGGTAAAGGCCCATCTGTTTGAGGGGCATGATCAGCGATGATGGGGGCCTTTGCTGTTGATGAGTTCTCCTGCAATTCTTCATTAGTCAGGATTGCGGGGTTTCTGGGTTGGGCCGCTCTGCTTGCAGGCGGGCTCTGTTTTGTTTCTTTGGCTAGAGCCGCTTTGCGGACTTCCATGTTCCAATTTTCGATGGCTTCAAATTCCTCACGAGTGATGATTTCTCCGGCTGAGTTTTGGTAGAGCTGAACATCTTCGTTATGATTGGAGTCACCGCCTGTTGTGACGGCAACGACGACAATTACAAGCAGCACACCTAGGCCTAGGAACGCTGCGATTGCCATCCCGGAAGAATCGCCCTCGGTGGCACGAGAATAAAACTTGCGTCGACGTTTTTTTCCAGATTTTTTCTTAGGAGCGATGTCATCCTCAGCTGTTTCTTCGATGAGCTCAATTTCATCAGGTAAAGTTTGCTGGTCTGGCTTCTCTTCGATGAGCTCAATTTCATCGGGTAAAGTCTGCTGGTCTGGCTTCTCTTCGATGAGCTCAATTTCATCAGGTAAAGCTTGCTGGCTAGGCTTCTCTTCAATCAGCTCAATTTCATCGGGTAAAGTCTGCTGGTCTGGCTTATCTTCAATCAGCTCAATTTCATCAGGTAAAGCTTGTTGGTTAGGCTCAGCTGTTTCTCCGATGAGCTCAATTTCATCAGGTAACACCTCTCCCGGAGAGGAAGACAACCCGTCGTCATCCTGTGAGGAATTGCTGGTTGGTTCTGAGATATGTTCAGTGCCACGATCTGTTAGCTCCAGTCCTGCTGAAGAGACAAGCTGGTCTTGTTTCTTGCTGCGATCGCCTGCTAACTTCTTTAGCGCTGCTCTAACTCTTGAGCGTCCTCGCCCCATGAAGATCCCTCCTTTCATACAAAATAAGGCTAATTGCCTTTAAAGGCAAGAGGAAATTATGCTGTGCTGCAACCATTATGGACCCGTGGGGCAACGGACGGATCAGGGAAGTGATCTCTCTTTGGTCATTTAGAAAGTTCAAAGAACCATCTGATTTCACCACGGCTTTTAGACAGGGATGGTTCGAATCGCAATTCTTCTGTATATCGGAGAACTTTCAGATCAGTTTGACTGTCTCCAGAACTCTTAGAGATAAAGACCTCGAAGGGGGATCCTTTCTCATCGATACTCAGAGTCACGGTTAAGCGAAGTTCTACAGCCGCTAACTCTGCCCATTTTGGGTACTCGGGAAGTGTGGGGGAGTGGAGGATGGAGCGTTTTGCCAAGTCTCCGGTCAAGGAATAAGGAGCTTTGACTTGATTGACGATTTCTCCTTGGGCAGATTCTCGGGTTAAAGGAGGAGGGAGTTTAGATGGTCCGACTTGTTTCTCTCGTCTAACAGTCCTTTCTCTATTTAGAGGTCTCGGCTTGAAACTTTCTTTAAGGTTCTGTAGGGGTTTTTGGACCGGTTGTGAAGTATCAGCAGAGGAGTCTTGAGTTGCAGAGGATCCATAACTTTCTTGCCATTCCATCATCTGTAAATCGGGTCTTTGTGAAAGGATTTTGACACCGATCGTCTTAGATTCTCTCCCTTTCATCGAGGGAGGAGGTACAATTCGAAAAACGGAGTGAAACAGAATGAATTGGAGTCCGTGCCAGAGCACAGAAAGGGCGAGGAAGAGGATGAGGGTTGGTGGGTGTCGTCGCTCCCAAACCGAGTCCATTTCAGATGAGATCGATGGCTGTCCCTCTGTTTTTCATCGATTCAGTTGCAGCTTCGAGAATTCTAACGATACGAAGACCCGCTTGGCCATCGTTGATTGGCTTTTTTCCAGTTCTCATGCAGTCCAAGATGTATCTGCACTCGGTTTTTAGGGCTTCGGTGTCATCGAGTTTAGGTGCAACCATATCTCCCATTCTGTATTCAAATCGAGAGGTGTTTTGAATCTCGCTCTGTTCTACGGGTAGATGGACTCCACGGTCGTAAATCTTGATCTTCTCCATAGACATTTCGTCGTAGACGATCATCTTTTCACTTCCACCGACAATGATTTGTCGCATCTTCACGGGGGCTAGCCAGTTAACATGAAAGTGGGCAACTAGGTTGTCATCGTAGATCACAGAGACATAGGCCACATTTTCGAGACCATTTCCAACGTGACAAGCTCCAACTGCTGAAACAGCTTTGGCAGGGCGGTCAATAAGGTAATCCATGATAGAGAGGTCGTGGGGGGCTAGATCCCAGATGACATTCACATCATGCTGGAAAAGCCCTAGGTTGATGCGGACGGAGTCGAAGTAGAGAAGCTCTCCCAAGTCGCCTTCACTCACGATGGACTTCATTTTCTGCACGGCTCCCGTGAATAGGAAGGTGTAGTCCACAAAGAGGTGGACTCCTTTCTGGTCAGCGATTTCGATAAGTTCTTCGGCCTGTCGAGTTGTCTGAGTTAGGGGTTTTTCCACGAAACAGTGTTTGCCTTCGGAGAGGGCCGCTTTGGCAATTTCGTAGTGACTTGAAACAGGTGTGGCGATGATGATGGCGTCGATCTCTGGGTCATTGATGAGTTCCAGATAATTTGTCGTATAGGCGATGGTAGGGTAAAGGCCAGATAGAGATTTTAGTCTGTCGACATTGAGGTCGGACACGGCTTTAACCTGTATGCCCTCAAGGGACATGAAATTTCGGACCAAGTTTGGACCCCAGTAGCCGTACCCGACGACCCCGACGTTGAGAGTAGAATCATTGATCATGTTGAGCTGGATGTCCTGCTTAGTTTTTTTAGAGATGTGAGTGACGAGTGCATGTCTTCAGCTCCATAAAGAAAGCTTCCGGCGACCAGAACATCGGCACCTGCTCGAACGCAGCGTGCGCCCGTTTCATTGTTGATGCCACCGTCTACTTCGATGAGGAATTTAAGTTCTTGATCTTTTCTCCTTCCATCCAGCCAATTGATCTTGTCGACCATGTCGGGCATAAATGACTGGCCTCCGAAGCCGGGTTCAACGGTCATAACTAGAACCATGTCCACTTCGTGGAGATAGGGGGCCAGTGAGTCGACGGGGGTTCCGGGCTTGAGGGAGATGCCCACTTTAATGTCCAATTCTTTGATCTGTTTAATGAGGGCACTCGTGCTTTCTTCACATTCGATGTGAAAGGTGATCCATTCTGAACCTTCTCGAGCAAATGGTTCAATGAGTTTTGAAGGATGGGTTACCATGAGGTGAGTGTCGATGGTTCTGCTTGTGAGCTCGTTGAGATGATGCTGAATTCCAGGGCTGAAGGCCAGATTGGGCACAAGGTGACAGTCCATTACATCTACGTGGTGCCAATCCGCACCGGCGCTTTCAATGGCGGTAATATCGTCAGCCAGAGCTTTGAAATTGGCGGAAAGCAAGGATGGCGCAACGATGGGCATGGCTCAGGATTATACCAGAAAGGGCTCCCTTCAAGCAACCCTCTAGGTGACTTAAATAAGCTCAGCAAGGGCGACCTCCCATTGAAAAGCACTTGATGAAAACTAACATGACTGACAGAAAAGAAGGGAGAAAAAATCTTGGCCAAACTGAGTGAATTAAGTGACGGACAGCTTGAAAAAGCTTACATCCGCTACGCCCAGGCCCATAAGAAAGCACCTTCTCCAAAGACCGCGAAAGTTATTCAGGCGATCCAGGTAGAGAGGAAGAAGCGCCAAGGTGCGGTAAAAACCGAAGGTGAGCCGATCTCGGACTTGGCTGCACTTTCTCGCAGTGCCGATGCCTCCGTCAAGAAAAAGCGACAAAAGCAACAGAAAGTTCACTCAAAGGCCCAAAAAATACCAAGGAAGGGCCAAGGCCCTGCAATGGGGCAACTGAAGGGGAACTTGTTACTCGGGGCTGGGTTAATCAGTGGGCTATCAGGTCTCGTGCTTCTTGCCGATGATTTTCTGTTTAGCTATCTATCGGACTTCCCTTATAAGATGTTCCTCTATTCAGTCCTCATCTTTTTTGGGGTGCTCGCCAGCAAGCTGTCTTCGATGCTGATGGATGATAATCGTTAGGAATTAAGAGATTCGGTTCAGTCGAACAGAGTTTCTTTTTCCTTAAGCTCTTCTTCTTTCAGGACCTTTAGGGTTTTGTCGAAACGGGTTTCCATTCTTGATAGCTCTCCTTTGTGTCTTGCGTCGAGCTTTTGGATGCTGTTCTGATGAGCTAACCGCAGACGTTCCATTTCTAATTCTCTGTTCTGGAGGTGCTGGAGAGCCATTCTAATTTTCTCTTGCTGTTGAGCGTGACTTTTCTGGAGTAGTTGACGCTCTTCTTCCATCCTTTTTAGCATCGTTTCCCGTTCATTTAGGTTGAGGGTTACCTCTTTGATCTGTCGGTCTTTTCGAGTTGAATTGAGTCGTTCTTGGTCGAGGTCGTTAATCAGACCTTCTTTTTTGTTGATGGTTTCCACGAGCTCAAGGTTCCATGCCCCTTCTCGTCTAAGGTGCTCTTGGAAGCCAATGACAGAGAGGGCGATAAAAATGATGATCGCGATGCAGGTGAGAGCTTTCCATAGGGTTAGTTTTGATCGAATTTTTCCCCATCGGTCTCTCCAGCCTTGCTCAGTTTCTAGTTTGTTGCCAAGTTCTTTGATAATTTCTTCTTGTGTGCCTAGAGCCAGACCAACTTTTTCGTTCTGTTGGTGAATCGATCTGAAAACGCTCCCTAGAAGAGAGAGCTCTTTGACGGTTCTCTCATCTAGGCTAGGGCTTCGTTCAATTTCTTCGAGCCGTAGCAAGGCACCTTTAACGTCCCCAACTTTGGAGAGAATCTCTTCTTGCATCTCTTGGTTTTCCTTGAGTTTTTCGCCCAGCATTTTGAGAGGCGCTCCAGGAAAGGTTTCGGAAGGAGCAAGAACTTCAGGTTCCGGGGTGGGCACTTCATCTGGTTCGGGAACTCTCTTTCTGGTGAGGGGAATGATCTGGGTTAGGTCGGCTACCCAAAGAAAAACTTTCCCTTTTCGTTTTTCCCTTTTGACCTGTCCACTGCGAACCCAATCTTGTATCGCCCGGCGTGAAGCGCCAGTGCTCCTGACGGCTTCGTCTAGGGAGATCCAGAGATCGGAATTAGGGTCGTTCAAAAGGCTGATGATAACTAGGCTGATACCGAATGCTGAAGGATTCTATGGAGTGGTGATGTTGCTCCAGACGTGAACCGACGGTTCTGAAATTTTAGCTTCGGGCTAGCAAAAGAGGACCGTCCCATATACTGCCCCCAAGTTATGAGAGATCTCGAGCTGATGGAAATGCCTCCCTTTAATCCGGTTCAGGATGGCGATTATTGGTGCCAAGAGATCATGGTTCTCAATAAACATGGCTTGCATGCTAGACCTAGCGCAAAAATTTTTGAAAAAGTCCTTATGCCATTGGGAGAAGAGCTAGAGCTTCATTTCGTCATCGATGAACAGGGGCAGGTCCCGATAAAAAGCGTCTTTGACCTGATGAGTCTTGGGCTCGAGCAAGGTACAATCGTCAACTTGAAGCTGAGATTGAATGACGAAACTGAAAAAAATCCCGATAGATCAGTCAGCCTTTTGTCTGAGATTAGGGAGTTGTTTCTCAGTTTCTGTGACGATTAGCAATCTATGAGCAATAAATCCGTGAGTCTCTTCGAGGTGCTTCCACCCAAAGGGAACAAGAAATCGGAAAAAAAGGGCTCTCCTGTTGCTGAAACGAAATCCGAGGCATCGCCAACATCCTCTAGTGAGGAAAGAAAGTTAGTCGATCCACCTAAGGCTACTGAGCGAAAGACGATCGATGACTCCAGCTTTGGTGCTTCAGCAGAAAACTCCAGTGAAAACTCCAGTGAAAGCTCTCAAGGTTCCATCAAAAAAGAATCTGTCGAGAGGCCTTCTTCTGAAGGTGATATGACCGGTGTGAGTGCTCAGAAGAGAGAAGACCACTTTTGGCTTATAGCGCTCATCATGTTGGGCTTTTCTGTTGTTATTGGAGTTGCCTGTTACCGTTATGGCTATAAGAAAGGGGTCGGAATAGGTTTTCGAGCAGCTGTAGCTCAGCAGGAGACTCCATCAAAAGCTTCTCCAGCATCATCTAGCATTGAGATGGCCAAAGTTCCAGTTCATCAGGCTCCACCTACGATAGCGAAGAAAGAGATTCTCCCGACTCGACTTGCCATGCCAACTCCAGAGATGAAGAAGGCAGTTGCTCCTCTAGTTCCTCCTAAGCGGTATACTCTCCAGGTTCAGACGATGGGTCGAAACCAGAGGTCTGCAACCGATGCCTTGGTTGTGGCCTTGAAAAAGGGCGGTTTTGAGGCTTTTGCTGATTATCGGGAAGGCGCTGTCTTTGTGGGGCGACTCGAAAAGAGTCGTGGTGACATGGCGAGTGTCTTGAAGAAACGCGTCTCCCGTTTCAATTACCACAACTTGAATTTTAGTCGGGCCTATTTTCGCCCGATTCCCAAGCATTTATTGGAGAACTGACCGATGTCCCTTCACCGTAGCTTTCTTGCAGGCAGATCTACAGGCCGCCACAAGAACGTCCTGTCTCGTGTTGATCGTATGACCCGTCTTCAGACAGAAGGGCGATGGAATCCTGAGACTGATTCTGTTTATAACCTTCCAAAGGTCGCCAACCGAAAGGTCACTGGCAAGTAATTTATTTAAGAGCTCAGCTCGAAAGCCTCGGCGATTGCCGGGGCTTTTTTTTTGCCCTGCTTTAACTTTATTGGTCACAGCACGCTAGTAAAAACTATGCACTTTAGTGCAAGGCTTTAGCACTGGCTGCGGGCATTGTAGAATGCCCGCATGGGAAATAGGCATGGTAG
>Ga0233432_10001769_pt1 | contig 20638 bp, 22 predicted proteins | sample SI_122_August201_6_FD_179870 | JGI IMG/M metagenome (GOLD analysis project Ga0233432, IMG submission 179870) | Seawater microbial communities from Saanich Inlet, British Columbia, Canada - SI_122_August2016_10_MG | ecosystem: Environmental > Aquatic > Marine > Inlet | place: Canada: British... | reverse complement strand
CTCCAGTCCCTCGACATAGTCGATCTTGGAACCCACGAGATATTGATAGCTGAGAGGGTCGATCAGAAGACTGGCGCCTTTGTTCTCGATGATAGTGTCGTCTTCATTGACCTCTTCATCGAAGGAAAAGCCATACTGAAAACCAGAGCAGCCCCCGCCAGTTACGAAAACCCGCAACTTAAGCTTGTCATTACCCTCTTCGGAAATCAGGGTATGCACTTTGTCCGCCGCATTATCGGTGAAGGACATGATGATAGGCTCTTGTGTTTGTACTGCTGACATTTTGTCTCTCAGTTGATCGAAAAGCTGATTACTACGTAGAGCCACCCATCGCAAAGTGCATCAGATGGAAAGCCCACACCTATTAAGCTTAGGGCTGATTATCGCAATAACCAAGTAATTTAGTCAATTATTACCCTGACCTATCTAGACCCGCTCTCTCGCATCAGAACACACGGCCACTAGCTGCTCTGAATCACCGAACTATCGAAGGGTAGCTTCTTCTTTTCGGCCGCCAGGCGCTTGTTCTCGTTCTGGCTCGTGCTGATATGCATCAGATTGCCATTTACCTCTGACCCCATCACCATCTCGATCAGGTTGTAGTAAACACTTCCAACCACGACCGCCTTCGCCGCGAGCTCGAGATGGTTAGAGGAGCGCAAGTCGCCCTGCACCAGGCCGTTCACGATGGCGGAGGGTACACAGACGTCGCCCTCTACCGAGCCCTTCTCGGCGATACGGATAAGCGCCTGTGATTCATCATCGGCGTAGATATTGCCCTTCACTCGCCCCTCGATAATGAGTTCGCCACTGAAATGGATGTCACCGACGATCTCCGTGGATCTCGATATCAGCGTATGCGCTGGACCTGTAGATGTTGTCTCTACTATTGCCTTCTTAAACATAGCCCTGTCTCCTGTCGATTCTGTGCTGTTGAACCGGCTAAATAATGTATTCCGATCGCTTAGCGTTCAACGACCCAACTGAAATTCTGATTGATACTCTTCTCTATCGGTTCGTCTGAAACCGCCGCGATCTGCAGGCGATCGGGCACGAAGTTATCCGGTAGAACCAGTTCTCCCTCGATATTCTGAAAATACTTAAATCGTAGTGGAATATCGAGCTGATCCTGTTCTGCAGACAGATCGCGCAGTGCCAAGATCTGCTGCTCCTCTCCCTGCGAGCCTACCAGATTCACATTCACATGACCGGTTAGGAAGGTATCGCCATCTGCATCTTGCTGACGCAGGACCAGCTTGTAGCGAAAACGATTCGACTGGCGAGTCGCATCTATATCCAGCTGACTAATTATCAAACCCGTGTCTTCGGTTTCGTCTGAAACGACCTGCCGGTAGTAGACGATGTCTTGCTCAAGTTGCGCCACCCTGTCCCGCAGGCCACGCATGGTTCCCTGCACCTCTTCGGTCGCGCGCTGATCCATCACACTGGATCTGTCGAGTATCGCAACCTGTCGGCGCAGCTCTGCATTCTCGGTCTCGACGCTGATCAGCTGTCCACTCAGTTCCTGCCGCGTTGCCTGTTCGCTCTGCTGGGAGCGTTGCGTGTTCGCATAGCCAAACATAAAGCCACCTAGCGCACTTCCTCCCACGCCTAGTGTCAGCAGGATAACAAGCAAGAGACGGCGGCCGGGCCTATGCGGCACCACCACCATTTTCTCTTGCTTACTGCCTTTCACTACATTTGGCATCCAGAAATCTCCGGTACAACTAAACTTGCCCGCCTGCCCTGTTCCTTTAGAGCCTAGGGCAGCAAGGCGATATTTTGCAATCCTGTGCTCTCATCCAAGCCGAACATGATGTTCATGTTCTGAATGGCCTGCCCGGCCGCGCCTTTCACCAGGTTGTCTTCTGCCGATAGAACCACGATCGTATTCGTGTCCTCAGAATAGGCTACTGATATCTGACATTTGTTCGACCCCTTCACATTTCTGGTTGCTGGCACTTCACCCTGGGGCAGCACATCGACAAAGGGTTCATCGGCATAGCGTCGCTCATAGACTTCCTGCAACTGCTCTACCGAGACCTCGATGCCTGACTTCACCGGCGCGTACAGTGTCGCCAGAATCCCTCTGATCATGGGTGTTAGATGAGGAATGAAGGTAAGCCTGATCTCACTCTCGCTATAGCGATTCAAACTCTCGCAGATTTCCGGATGATGACGATGGCCGGAGATCGCATAGGCCTTTATAGATTCTGTAGCCTCACACAATAAGAAGTCTTCAACCGCCTTCCTGCCGGCTCCGCTGACACCGGACTTGGCGTCGGCGATTAATCTGTCTGTTTCAACCAGGGAATTCTCTAACAGGGGCAAGAAGCCCAGTTGAATCGCCGTTGGATAACAGCCGGGCACGGCAATCAGCTGCGCCCCTTTGATCTTTTCTCTATTTACTTCCGGCAGGCCATAGACGGCGGTTGCCACGATTTCGGGGCAGACGTGCTTCGTTTTATACCATTGCTCCCAAAGCGGGATATCCTGAATGCGAAAATCCGCCGACAGATCGATGACTCTGACGCCCTTCGCCAGCAAGTCAGCCACTGTATTCATGGCGACGGCATGGGGGGTCGCGTAGAAGACCACATCACATTCACCGAGCAGGTCCGAATCGGGCCCAGAAAACAGCAGGTCTACATGGCCGCGCAGGTTTGGAAAATGACTGTGGACAGCCACGCCCGCTAGCTCGCGCGAGGTCACGACTGAAATCTCCACGTCACTGCGCAGGGCGAGCAGTCTGAGCAGCTCGACGCCGGTGTAGCCAGTAGCTCCAATTATTCCAACTTTAATCAAAATAGACTCCATCGATGCTGTCGGTTTTCAAAATAGACAGCGGGGTGGATCAGATGCAGAGCTTTTGCTTACGCAAAGTTGCGTTCCAGCTGATCTGAAATGCCGGACGGAGTATCTTACACTTCAATGCCTAGAATGCAATATCTGGGAGCATTTCATTACGTAAAATCAACAGCTTAGGAACGATCCCTGCTATCATCAAGACATCAACTTTCAGCTGTGATAGCTTCTCTTGCAAGCGTTTAGGAGTGCAGTATGCTTTGGGTTAAAGCCTTTCATATTATCGGGGTAGTTTGCTGGTTTGCCGGGATTTTTTATCTCCCGCGCCTGTTCGTCTATCACGCCATGAGCGAAGATCAGATCAGCAAGGATCGCTTCGAGATCATGGAGAGAAAGTTGTTCTGGGCCATCATGACGCCTTCGGCGGTGTTCGCTGTCGTTCTGGGCGCCTGGCTGCTTATCGCCAATCACGGTTATTTCATGGCCTGGTGGTGGATGAAGGCGAAGCTGGGCCTGGTCGCTCTGTTGATCGGCTATCACTATTACTGCTGGTGGTATATGAAGGCGCTGCGCAAAGATGCACAGTTTCGCAGTCACAAGTTCTTTCGCGTCTACAACGAACTGCCCGTGCTACTGCTGGTGGCGATAGTAATCCTGATCGTGGTCAAACCCACCCTGTAACGCTTCATCGCTGGCGAAACGAAACAACGGCGGCGGCTGCCAATAGTTGCTATTGACCGATTCAATGCGCAAAATAGCGCCTCGCTTATCGAGGCCGCCACAGACAGATTCGCAGTAATTCACAGCGCTCCTGGCCGCGCCGATGTAGCAAAACAGACACAAGAGACGACTGCGTGATTTTTAACGCAGCAGTGAGCAATTCATAGAAAGTAGCAAACAGAAGGTTCCGGTAACATGAGCAATGAAAATTCCAGGCATCTTTACGACCTGGCAGTAAAACATATCCCCGGTGGTGTAAATTCTCCTGTTAGAGCCTTCAAAGGCGTAGGCGGGAATCCCCTCTTCTTTAAGGCTGGTCAGGACGCCTATCTGATCGATGCCGATAACAATCGCTATGTCGATTACGTTGGCGGGTTTGGTCCTCTGATCCTGGGGCACTGCCACGAGGGAGTCACCGAGGCACTGCGCAATCAATTGCAACAGGGCCTCGCCTTTGGCGCGTCTACCGAGGCTGAAGTGCAGATCGCGGACAAGATCTGTGAGCTGATGCCCTCCATCGAAAAGGTACGACTGGTAACCTCCGGCACCGAGGCCACCATGAGTGCGATTCGATTAGCGCGCGGTTACACCGGTCGCGATCGTATCGTGAAATTCGAAGGCTGTTATCACGGCCATGTCGACGGCCTTCTGGTCAAGGCTGGCTCCGGCGCCTTGACCTTGGGCGAACCCGATTCACTGGGCATCCCGAAGGCCTATACCGACCTCACCCATGTGCTCCCCTATAACGACAGCGCAGCACTGGAAAGTTTCTTCGCCGAAAATGGCGACGAAATCGCCTGCGTAATAGTCGAGCCCGTTGCCGGCAACATGAACTGTGTACCGCCCGCACCAGGTTTTCTTCAGGCACTGCGCGAGCACTGCAGCAAGCATGGCGCGGTACTCATCTTCGACGAAGTCATGACAGGCTTTCGAGTCGCCTTGGGTGGCGCCCAGTCCATTTACGATATTGAGCCTGACCTAACTACCATCGGCAAGGTCATAGGCGGCGGGCTTCCCATAGGCGCGTTTGGTGGCAAGCAAGAGATCATGGATATGATTGCACCGCTGGGCGGTGTCTATCAGGCTGGCACCCTGGCCGGCAGTCCGCTTGCCGTTGCGGCAGGCCTGACGACACTGAATCTAATTTCCGAGCCCGGCTTTCACGAGCAACTCACCCAGCGTACCGCCTCGCTAATGAGTGGCCTGCAGGAACGCGCCGATCAAGCGGGCATCCCCTTTACGACCAACCAGGTCGGTGCGATGTTCGGCTGTTTCTTCACCGAAGAAAAAGAGGTGACTCAGTTCTCCCAGGTAATGAGCTGCGATGTCGAACGTTTCAAGCATTACTTTCATACCATGCTGGATAATGGCGTCTACCTGGCGCCTTCTGCCTTCGAGGCCGGATTCGTGTCCAGCGCCCATGGCGAGAAGGAAATTCAACTCACCTTGGACGCCGCAGAGAAAGCCTTCGCGGCGCTTCCCAAGTAAACATAAAAGACACACAAAGAAGCAAATCAAACGAGGAATACAGAGTGAAATTTGATGTATACGGAGTAGGCAACGCCCTTGTCGATAAAGAGTTCGAAGTCGACGAAAGCTTCTTTCAAGAGCATGACATAGAGAAGGGCCTGATGACTCTGGTGAGTCAGGAGCAGCAGCAACAGTTATTGGATCTGCTGACGGACAAATACGGCATCAAGAAGCGCGCCGGTGGCGGCTCTGCAGCGAACACCCTGTATGCACTGAGCCAGTTTGGCGGCAGTGCCTTCCTAAGCTGCAAGGTAGCGAATGACGAGACCGGTGATTTCTATATCAGCCAGCTGGGCGATCAGAGCATAGAGACGAACAACGAGAGCATGCGCGAAGACGGCACCACGGGCCGCTGCATCGTCATGATAAGCCCCGATGCAGAGCGCACCATGCATACCTTCCTCGGCGTATCGGAGACGGTGTCCGGGCACGAGATCGATTTCGACGCGGTTAAAGAATCCGAGTATGTCTACATAGAAGGTTATCTAGTCACCTCTCCCAGCGCCAAAGACGCCGTGGTAGAGCTGAAGAAGTTCGCGGAGTTGAACAGCATCAAGACCGCCATGACATTCTCCGACCCGGCGATGGTGGAGTATTTTCTCGACAACGTGAATGATGTTCTTGGTACAGGCGTCGATCTGCTCTTCTGCAACGAGCAGGAAGCCAAGCTGTGGGCCGGGACCGACGACTTCGATGCGGCCTGCGAGAAGATGAAGAGCAAGGCGAAGCAGTTCGCGATAACACGCGGCGCCGACGGCGCACTTCTTTACGACGGCAAGGACTATATCAACGTCGCGGCACACTCGGTGAAGGCAGTAGACACTAACGGTGCCGGCGATATGTTTGCGGGTGCGTTTATGTACGCGCTGACCCAGGGAAAGGATTTTGCAACGGCGGGCAAGCTAGCGAGCCTAGCATCGGCTACCGTAGTCTCAAGCTTTGGGCCCAGACTCGAAGCCGACCAACACCACAAGATACTCACCGAAGCACTAAGCTAGACACGTAGCTTGTGCTGAAACTCAAAACGCCGCGAACCGATACTCGGTTCGCGGCGTTTTTTGCTTGTTAAGTTCCACTGCAGATTTAATTTTTAAGATCGCAACTCATCAATGAACCTCTGTACTCCGTCGAACCAGGACGAAGTCTTCGGTGACTGCCTTGTTCTCTAACTTCCGGCAAGGACTGAACACAGCATAAACTTATAGTGTAATTTTCAGCCTAAGATCGCAACTCGTCAATGAAGCTCTTTACTCCGTCAAACCAGGACGAAGTCTTTGGTGACTGCCTTGTTCTCTAACCTCGAGCAAGGAATGCCTAAATCATCAACTTGTTGTGATTCCTGAAGCCTAAGATCGCAACTCATCAATGAAGCTCTTTACCCCGTCGAACCAGGACGAAGTCTTCGGTGACTGCCGTTTTCCTTCGCCTTCTTGAATGCCGCGGAACTCTTCGAGAATTTCTTTCTGACGCTTGGTTAGATGCACAGGTGTCTCGACGACTACACGGCACAACAGGTCGCCGGTGCTGCCACCACGAATAGGCTTAACACCCTTATCGCGCAGACGAAAAAGTTTACCTGTCTGCGTCTCCGTTGGAATCTTCAATTTAACGCGACCGTCCAGTGTTGGCACTTCCAACTCGCCACCCAGAGCTGCATCGACAAAATTGATCGGAATTTCACAGTGCAGATCGCGCCCGTCTCTAACAAATATCTTGTGCGGACGAATCGATACTTCCACGTAGAGATCGCCAGCGGGACCTCCGTGAGTTCCAGCCTGACCCTCACCGGACAAACGTATGCGGTCACCCACATCGACTCCGGCGGGCACCTTCACCGACAGCGTCTTGGTCTCTTCTACATTGCCACGGCCGTGACAGGTATTACAGGGGTCTTTAATCTGTTTGCCTGCACCCTGACAGCGCGGACAAGTCTGCTGCACAGAGAAGAAACCCTGCTGCATGCGTACCTGACCGTGACCACCACAGGTCGTACAGTCGACAGGCTTGCTGCCCTTCTTGGATCCGCTTCCTGTACAGGTCTCACAGGTAACGGTAGTAGGAATTCGAATCTTGACCGATGTGCCCTTCACTGCCTCTTCGAGGCTTAGCTCCAGGTTATAACGCAGATCGGCACCCTGACGCACATGGCTGCGCCCACCACCGCGTCCGCCGCCACCGAAGATGTCGCCAAAGATATCGCCGAAGATGTCACCGAAATCGGCAGAGCCGTGACTGGTCTGCCCTTCTACACCGGCATGACCGTATTGGTCATAGCGTGCGCGCTTCTCCTTGTCGGAGAGCACCTCGAAGGCTTCGTTCGCCTCCTTGAAAATTTCGACAGCCTCTTCGTTGTCCGGATTCTTGTCTGGGTGATTCTTCATAGCCACGCGGCGATAGGCCTTCTTGATATCGGCTGCCGCTGCGTCTCTGGAAACGCCCAGTACTTCGTAGTAATCCTTCTTTGACATCGTATTCGCTCTTTTAGCTTGCTGTCTTTTACTGCAATGGGTAAACGCAAAAAAAACTAAGCCATCGGAATGACTTAGTTTTTACTTGCACATCGAACTGTCGCTTCGTTTCGGAGTTTGCCCCGAATCTAGCGCCATCAGCCGACTACTTTTCCTCTTCCTTCTCTTCTTCCTGAACTTCTTCGAACTCGGCGTCGACGGCGTCAGAATTCTCGGCGCTGCCGCCTTCTTCTGCCGCACCTGCACCCGCTGCAGTCTCAGCAGCCTGTGCTTCGGCATACATCTTCTGCGCCAGGTTTCCTGAAGCATCGGTCAGAGCCTTGGTCTTGGCTTCCATCGCCGCTACGTCATCGCCCTTAACTGCTTCTTCCAGTTCGGTGATGGCAGCATTGATCGCGTCCTTCTCTTCATCGGTCGCCTTGTCGCCAGCTTCTTCCAGAGTTTTCTTGGTTGCGTGAATCATGCCATCGGCTGTGTTTCTCGCAGTAATCAGTTCTTCGAACTTCTTGTCCTCGGCAGAATTTGCCTCGGCGTCTTTGACCATCTTTTCGATCTCTTCGTCAGACAATCCGCTCGATGCCTTGATCACGATAGACTGTTCCTTGCCTGTCGCCTTGTCTTTCGCCGACACGTTCAGAATACCGTTTGCGTCGAGGTCGAAGGCTACTTCGATCTGTGGCATGCCACGTGGCGAAGGAGGAATATCACTCAGATCAAAACGTCCCAGAGATTTATTCTGAGCAGCCTGCTTACGCTCGCCCTGTACGACGTGAATCGTAACCGCCGTCTGATTGTCATCCGCTGTTGAAAACACCTGTGTCTTCTTCGTTGGAATCGTAGTGTTTTTGTCGATAAGCGTACTGGCAACACCACCCATGGTTTCGATACCCAGGGACAGAGGTGTAACGTCTAACAGCAACACGTCGTTCACATCACCAGAGAGTACGCCCGCCTGAATCGCCGCGCCTACTGCTACCGCTTCGTCAGGGTTCACGTCGTGACGCGGCTCCTTGCCGAAAAATTCGGTAACCTTCTTCTGTACCAGTGGCATACGAGTCTGACCACCTACGAGAATCACATCGTCAATAGCGGACACTTCCAGATCGGCGTCTGCCAAGGCAAGCTTAAGTGGCCCCAGAGTTCTCTCAACGAGTTCTTCCACCAGAGATTCGAATTTCGCTCGAGTCAGTTTTTGCACAAGGTGTTTTGGACCCGATGCATCGGCCGTAATATAAGGCAGGTTAACTTCGGTAGACTGCGCCGAAGACAATTCGATCTTCGCCTTCTCTGCCGCTTCTTTAAGACGCTGCAGAGCAAGCGGATCGTTGTGTAAATCCATGCCTGATTCTTTCTTGAATTCATCTGCAAGATAGTCGATCAGACGCAGGTCGAAATCTTCACCACCAAGGAATGTATCGCCGTTGGTCGAGAGCACTTCGAAAGTGTGCTCGCCATCTGTCTCGGCAATCTCGATGATAGAAATAACGAAGGTACCACCACCGAGGTCATACACAGCGATAGTAGAGTCACCGGCTTTCTTGTCCATGCCATAGGCTAGAGCAGCGGCTGTTGGCTCGTTGATTATGCGTTTAACGTCGAGACCGGCAATCTTGCCTGCGTCTTTGGTCGCCTGACGCTGAGAATCGTTGAAGTAGGCAGGCACGGTAACAACCGCTTCCGTCACCGGTTGGCCCAGAAAGTCTTCCGCCGTCTTCTTCATCTTCATCAGCACCTGTGCTGCGATCTGAGGAGGAGACATCTTCTCGCCATTTACCTCAACCCAGGCATCGCCATTATCGGCTTCGATAATCTTGTAAGGCACCATCTTGATGTCTTTCTGCACGACGTCGTCTTTAAACTGACGACCTATCAAACGCTTGATAGCGAACAGTGTGTTGTTAGGGTTCGTTACCGCCTGACGCTTCGCCGGCTGACCAACAAGCGTCTCACCGTCACTCGCATACGCGATGATGGAAGGCGTGGTGCGATCACCCTCGGCGTTTTCAATTACCTTGGCTTCGCCACCATCCAGCACTGCTACGCAGGAGTTGGTGGTGCCCAAGTCGATACCAATTATCTTTCCCATTGTTCAGATCTCCGATCTCTCTAGTGTCCTGAATCAAGCTCAATCGCTGCGTTGATCCGACGTATAGTTTGCTGATAGTTTGCTAATGTCTTCAATATTGGCCCGATCCAGCGTAATTCAAGGATCAAACCGCTAATTCCCTTATTTTCTTGTGGCCTTACCCTGCCACTGCTATTACCGCGCCCTCGGCCTGCCTCTCAGGCCCATGGTGCGGCCATATACCTTATTTCGAGACCATCACCATAGCGGGACGAATGACACGCCCGTGCAGGGTATAACCCTTCTGCATAACGGCTATTACCGTGTTCGGCTCGCATTCGGCGTTCTCTTGAATAGACATAGCTTGATGTAGCTGCGGATCGAACGGTTCGCCCAAAGGGTCAACCGCCTCTATGTTGAATTTGGTAAAGCAATCCAGAAAACTCTTGAGGGTTAGATTCACTCCCTCGTAGATCGCCTTCACCGTCTCATCTTCGTTATTACTGGCAACTTCCAGAGAACGCTCCAGGTTATCTACCACCGCCAACAGCTCGATGCTGAATTTCTCCTGACCGTATTTATGCGCCTTCTCTACGTCCTGCTCGGCGCGGCGACGCACGTTTTGCATCTCAGCCTGCACCCGAAGCAGGTCATCTTTCGCACGCTGAGCAGCCTCTTCACACTCGACTAGCTTCGCCGCGGCCTGCTCAAGCGGGTCCTGCTCGGCATTGTTCTCATCCGCCGATTCGTTCGTTGTCTCTTCTAATTCGTCGGCATTAGCCTGATCGGAAGGGTCTTGATCTTGATCTGGAGTCTGCGTGCTCATGACTTCCCCTGCTTAAAATTTGCTAGGCAATTGCTGGTAGTTGTTAGGGGCTGAAACTCAGCCGATGACCGCTATATGGGGTCTGCGGGAGCGTATTCAAGCAATTTCAGCAAATTCCGGGAAAATTCCCCGAGCCCCTGGCGGCTGTGGTTTACGCTCGGCAAACCCGGTCCGCACAGCCCGCGTAAATAATCGCATTAGTGCTGCATAAACCCGGTTCAATCCCCTATACTTTGCCCCTATGCTGCAGCAATTATCCATTCAGAATTACGCCACCGTCGACAAGTTGGAGATCGAGTTCAAGGCCGGTATGTCGGTGATAACCGGCGAGACCGGCGCGGGCAAATCCATCATGCTGGGCGCCCTTGGCCTGACCCTGGGCGATCGTGCCGACAAGGGCATAGTACGCAGCGGCGCGCGCAAGACTGACATCTGCGCCGAATTCGATATTGCTAACATCAAGGCCGCTCAGCAGTGGCTGGATGACAACGACCTGGAGACAGACCCCGATTCCACAAGCTGCCTGCTGCGCCGCATAGTTAATAGCGATGGCCGCTCCAAGGGCTATATCAACGGCTCGCCGGTAACCATGGCCTCCTTAAAGGCGCTGGGCGAAATGCTGCTGGATATCCACAGCCAACACGAACACCAATCCTTGCTGCATCGCGGCACGCACCAGCGACTCCTCGATGATTTCTGCGTAGCACCAAAAGTACTCGCCCAGATGCAGGATATCTGGAAGCAATGGCAGAAGAATGCACAACAGATCAACCAGCTTAGCAACCGCTCTCAGGAAGACTCCGCGCAGACACAGTTACTGTCCTATCAGCTTAATGAACTAAACGAGCTAGGCATCGCCAGCGACGAAGTGCCCAAGCTGGAGGCCGAATTCAAATCGCTGAATCACGCAGACGAGACCGTGGCATCGGTACAAACCGCCCTCACGCTATGTGGCGACGACGAAGAGCAGAATGCCAAGACGGCGATGCATCAGGCGCTGACGGCGCTGCGAGACCTGCCCGAGAAGAACGACCGGGTGAACAATATTATTGGCCTGTTAGAGAACGCCAGCATTCAACTGGACGAGGCCGTGTCCGACCTGCGCGCCTTCGCCGACGAGTTCGAGGCGAACCCGGAGCGACTGGATCAGGTCAACACGCGACTGGGCGTGTTGCACGCAATCGCGCGCAAGCACAAAGTAAAACCCGATGGCCTCACTGAGGTTATTGCCGACCTGCGCCAGCAGCTCGATCTGATCGAGAACAGCGACGCCGAGCTAGAGAAGCTGGAGGCCGCCGGCGCGCAGCTGCGTCAGGACTATATAAAAGTGGCAAAGGACGTCAGCAAGCAGCGCAAAAAAGGCAGCGGCAAACTGGCCACGCAGGTCAACGAACAGCTGAAGCAGCTGGGCATGCCCCACGCCAGCCTCGAGGTGCAGCTGCTAGCGAGCGATAAAGACAAGCTGGCTCTCGGCGGGCTGGAAACCATAGAGTTTCTGGTAAGCACCAATCCCGGTCAGCCGGCCAAGCCGCTCATCAAGATTGCCTCCGGCGGCGAACTGTCGAGAATCAGCCTCGCGATTCAGGTAATCACGGCGCAGACATCCCATGTGCCAAGCCTCGTATTCGACGAGGTGGATGTGGGTATCGGTGGTGGTGTTGCCAAGGTGGTAGGTCAGTTACTTAGACAGTTGGCGGAGCGCACGCAGATTCTGTGTGTGACCCATCAGGCTCCCGTGGCGGGCCAGGGCCATAATCATTTCTTCGTTAGCAAGTTCACCAAGGCCGGATCGACACTCACACAGATTGCCGAGCTTTCTGATAGCGAAAAAGTGAGAGAGGTTGCCCGCATGTTGGGCGGCGAAGATCTCAGCGACGAATCACTGGCCCATGCCGAGCAGATGGTGGCGACTAGCTAGTAAAGACTAGGCCTCTGCCTGACAGTCTCTGCAGATGCCGTAGAGATACATGCTGTGATCGGTGATCTCAAAACCGTACTTCTTGGCAATCTTCTCCTGCTGCTCTTCGATAACTTCGTCGTAAAACTCTTCGACGCTGCCGCAGGCCTGACAGACGATGTGATCGTGATGATCCACCGTGGTGAGCTCGAACACGGAACTGCCGCCCTCGAAATGATGGCGCATCACCAATCCCGCGGCCTCAAATTGCGTGAGCACCCTATAGACCGTAGCCAGGCCCACATCCTCGTCGGCCTCGATCAGCGCCTTATAGACGTCTTCCGCACTCAGATGCTTGGTGGCGGAACTTTCCATAATTTGCAGAATCTTAACTCTGGGCAGGGTAACTTTAAGGCCTGCTTTGCGAAGTTCCTGGTTCTCTGTAGCCATGGTCAGCTCTCGATTATAGGGATTAACGTCTAGAGACTGTAAACAATGGCTTGTTTGACTGCCTCAGGTACTAGGGTATTATGCCTGCTGCCCGAGACAGAGGAAAGGAGCCGCCGTCGATTTCGCAGGATTTCGATTCAGAGGAACGCCTTGTACAGCAGCAAGTTTGAAACTACTATGTCCCTAGAAATAATAGGGTTAATGCACATCGAGTCAATAACAGCTAATATGAAACACCTAATACGAAACAGCATTCTTCTTGCCCTGATGTCTGCCCTGATTGCCTGTGGCAACATCGGCAACATGGACTTCCCAGGTGTTTACAAGATTTCCATTCCCCAGGGAAACATCATCACTCAGCAGATGATCGATCAGCTGCGCCCGGGCATGACCAAAAGGCAGGTGATATTTGTTATGGGCTCGCCACTGGTTCGCGATCCCTTCCATCAGGATCGCTGGGACTACGTGTACAACTTCCAACCCGGTGGCGGCGTACGCGGTCAGGAACGCGTGTCGGTATTCTTCATCGATGATGCTCTGGTCAATTTCACTGGCGACTTTACCCCTTCCAGTGAAACTGACACTCAGGCCAGCACCAACTAATTAGAACTCTAAGCGCAAACCAACCTCGAATGCCCTGCCTGGCGCCGGCGCCAAATCCTTCAGCAACGACGTGTGATTTCTAATCTTTTCATCCAACAGATTATTTGCCTTGAAGAAGAACAAGGTCTCAGCTCCAGTAAATGGCAGGTGGTAATCTGCATTGAAATTCAGTAGTGAATAACCACCGGTAGGCGTCTCACCAATACCTGTGTCAGATTGACTCTGCACCTTAGTCCAGCGCAGCTTGGCCTGCCAGTTCACGTGAGAATGCTGCAATTCGAAACCAACACTTAACGGCGGGATACGTGGCACGTCTCCCGAATTATCGAATTCGGCTCGCACGTAATCACCAAACAAACTGACCTCGGTTAAATAATCAGCACTACGCCGCAAGGGGAAATTTACTTCGGCTTCCATGCCGTAAAACAAAGCATCATTCTGCTGATAACGGAAAATTTCTACCTCGTCTTCGAACACACCAGTGTCGAACAGAAAGATATAGTCAGAGATGTCGTTGTTATGGGCACACCGCTAGTACGCGACCCCTTCCATCAGGATCGCTGGGACTACGTTTATAACTTTCAGCCCGGTGGCGGCGTGCGCGGTCAAGAACGTGTGTCAGTATTCTTCGAAGAAGATGCACTGGCAAACTTCACTGGTGACTTCGTACCGACTGCTGAGACAGATGCTCAAGCTAATGCCAATTAGCTCAGCTACTGTGACCACATTGTTGCATTCTCTCTGAGGGGGATTCCTGCGGGAGTAAACCCTAACGTCTCTTTGTATCTCCGCTTCGAGCTTTATAGTTCGGCAAGCTTACCGATTACCACTACTGCATCCCCTTTGTTCACAGGTGGCGTGCCAAATAAAATCAGCAACACGCCCGATGCTGGCGCTTTGATTGTTTCCAACTCTCTGCCCAAATAGTCAGTGATCACGCCAAGCTTTGTTCCTTGCGAGACATAATCACCGGTGTTGGCCAGCGGGTCTGCATACCAAATTCCGTTATGCTCACTATAAACACGCGCCCTACTCGCAATGAATAGTGGGTTCTCAGGCAAATCAGGCTGCCCTTCTATCATGTCCAATTCGCGCATCACGTTCAGCGCACCTTTTGTGATCGAATTGATGTACTTGTCATCTATGATTCCTAACTCACCTGACTCCAAAGCCAGTGATTTCACCCCGCACCATCTCGCCCGATTCGACAAGCAAGTTTGCCAGCCCGAAAGGAGCCACCTCACCAGTATTGCTGCTCTGAGCGATGGCCGCAATATTAGCTAGGGCAACAATGCCCACCACGATCGAGCGCAAGCTACGACGTGTAGAATCTAAAAGCTATCTAACGAAAGATCTTCGCAATAACATTTTTTATCGCACTCCAGCTTTACTCTAGTGGACTACTGCATTCTAGGTGGCAAGAATAGCGCCAAAGAATATCTGAAATTCTTTACCCTAAACATCTGCTTAAAATTGTTGTAATTAATAGTTATGATTTTTACTTAGCTCAATAGAACACAGATACACTGACCCTGAAGCCTTCAGGCAACAGGATCAACGCTCACATTATCAGCTGGCTAATACTCAAACCTTAGACCCATAGTCACACCGCGTCCAGGCTCAGGAGAAAAGTTCTTAAGAAGTGAAGCGTGATTTCGAACTTCTTCATCTAACAGATTGTCTCCACGGACGAAAAGCTTCAACTCACTGTCATTGTTATAAGACCAGTGATAATCGGCGTAAACTGAAACAAGCGTGTAACCATCGGTATCTAGCTCGCGATCGCCGGCTTCATCCTGCTGCTGCACATCAGTGACATGCAAATGCATACTCCAGTTGGAACCGAAATAGCGCAACTCAGCCCCGACCTTGGCGGCGGGAATACGCGGCACGTTGCCGCCAGAATCAAACTCGGCATCTACTAAATCTCCAAATAAGCTAAGCGCTAGAGAGCCGCCATCACGTTCCATCAAACTGAACGAAACTTCCCCTTCTATTCCACGGAAAGTAGCATCTTTAGCGAGATAGCTAGCGATTGGCTGCTCTTCGTGTTCCTCACCGGAAAGATTAAGAAAGATATAGTCGTCAATCTTATTGTAGTAGGCGCTAAACTCTCCTGTAATGGCGCCGCTGTGCAGGCGGTAACCAAACTCAATATTATTAGAAGTTTCCTCACTCAAATTAGGGTTACCAACTTCCAATAGACCGGTTGCAGCGTGCAAGACAAGGTCCTCATCGTCTGCGAAACGTGCGCAAGCTGTAGATGAGGTATTAGAGAACAGCTCTTCAACGGAAGGTGCACGCTCTGAGCGTGACATGCCGACGAGCACATTCGAATTCGAGCTCACGTCATACAAAACACTACCACTCAAACTTGTCGCGTTTCCATCAAAGCCACAACTACCGTTTGGATCGACATCGTTGTCTTCGAAACGGAAACCTAGCTCCGCCGTGAGATTGCCCTGCGTGAAACGCTCCACACCAAACAGAGCGCGCGAGCTAATATCTGATCGTGGAATAAACGCTTCCTCGCCGATAGCACTAAATTCGACGTCTGAGAATTGGAATCCCCAAACCCCAGTCCAGTCTCCTACAGGTACGTGAGACAGAGTAAATCGCCCTTCTGTCCCTTCGTTGGAGAATAGCGTACCCACCTCTGATCCTCCGGCTTCGAAGAACTCTATTTCGCCATGCTCATAGTCGGTGAAGCCTAACGACCCTCTAACAGAATCAATCCAGCTATTCGAAAATTCGTAGCCTCCGCGAATATCATAGCGCCGGCTTTCCATGCCGATTCGTACGAACTCTACGTCTTCATGCGCTTCTTCATCCTCATGCTCGTCTTCTTCGTGCATGTCTTCTTCATCGTGATCCTCTTCTTCATCATGATGTTCCTCCTCATGATGAGCATGAGTGCCTGGCGGCAAACCGTAATCGTTGTTTAACTCGTTAGCAGAAAAACCGATAAAACCATTGCTACCAACCCAGGAAAAGCCAACTGTAGCGCCATCAGATTTAGAATCAGAATTTCCGATGAAGCCTCTCGTATTCTCGAACTCATCCTCGTGATGCTCTTCCTCATCATGACCCTCTTCGTCATGGCCTTCTTCTTCGTGAAGTGCTTCGGCTAATTCTTCCAGCTCCTCCACTGCAAACTCATCAATGGCGAATCCGCTAATATCAACATTCTCACTGTCACGTCGGAATGCATCGAGATGGAAAGCAAAATTGCCTGCTGAGGCATCAAGCTTAAATACAGTCTTTTCTTCATTATTAACGGAGTTACGGGACTGTTGAATGACAAAAGCAGGGCTTTCTACCAGCGTTTCTGGCACTCGGTTGTCTATAACATTCACTACTCCACCAATTGCACCGCTTCCATAAAGCAGAGTCGAGGGGCCTCGAACCACTTCGAGCCTTTCTGCAAGATTTGCTTCCACAGCATTTGCGTGGTCCGGGCTCAGATTGGAAGCATCGGTAACACCTACACCGTTCTGTAGAATCGTTACTCGATTACCGGTTTGTCCACGAATAATAGGCTGACCTACACCTGTACCGAAGGAGGCGCTGTTTACCCCAATCTCGTTTTTTAGTGTATCGCCCAGGCTATTCCCAATTTTTTCTTGTAGGGCCTCACCAGACAATATGCCGATTGGCAATGCTGTTTCTGCTTCTGATTGCTCGAATGGTGCTGTAACTACAATTTGTTCAAGCCTATCTTCATTGTGTACTTCTTCCGCTGCAAAAACTGCACCCCCAGAAATTCCTAGCATTGGAGTTCCAAGAACGAGAGTAAACTTCAGGTTTCTGATTTTCATGACAATCCCTAAATAATAACTAATTTAATAATAATTATTCGCTGACCACGCCGAGCACACGCCAAAAAAATGGAGTGGTCCCACGGATAGCTATATTTGATTTAGAAGTAGTTTAGGCTTGCGGTGGAGCGCGAGAATTGGCAGGTAAACGAGCCAGAAAAAGAATAGAATCTAACGGTGAGGCAGGATAGCTCTGCCCAATAGAAGCAAAAAACAATGGGGTGGACCTGACGGCAATAGCATCATCGCCAGCGCCTACTTTTAGGCATATCTCACATTGAAATCCCTGAATTCCATCAGCGTGAGTATGAGTCAATTCTGTGTTTTGCAGGACCAGTAACAACAGTGCTAACGACGAAACAATCGGCATCAATGCCCTTCGTTGCGCAAACTTCATTCTTAAACTGTGGATTGAAAAGTTCATGGTCTTAAATATTTTAACGTAGTCTTTGCATTTCGCAATTCTTTATTATTTAGAATCCAAGCATAGGAGTCAACATTTACTTGTGCTTCAATTACAGCGCACCATAAAGAAGCGAGCCTAGAATTTCCGGCTGAACTAGTCGCTGATTCGCTCAGCCATCTCCTGCAGCGCATCGATACCAACAATATCTTGCGCCAGTAAATACAAATCCTGTCGCGGAATTTTTGGTAGAGCCTTAGTCAAAGTAGCCATGTGTGCTTCTTCTTGGGCGCGACGTTCTTCTAGAAAGTCTCCCTCCCCGATCGGTGAACGCTTATTCACCACTAGACAGTCGACACTAATCTTGCCTCGTTTCAGTTGCTGTTGCAGCTCGATAGTTTCCAACACCGGCAAACGTTCTGCGGCTAACACGATCACAAAAGAAGTCTGCGCTTTGTCGGATATCTTGTCCCGCAAACTAGTGAAACGCAGTTTGCGACGATTCAGAAGGCTACGTATGCCTGACTCGCGCGACTTGTCTTCGTCTGCTGCGTCGTTGCCGAACACCTTGTCTTCGACGCTAGAATCTCTGCCCATACCACGCACGATCTCGGCAAACTTGTCTGCCTTCTCGCGGCGGTGTATCAAGCCCTCCGTCCAGGCCGACATCATCTCAGGAAGCACCATCAGGCGTGCTGTATGCCCGGATGGCGCAGTATCGAAAACGATAAGGTCATAGTCCTTAGTGCCCTGCTCCACCACTTCTGCGATGCGCTCGAGTATCGCCGCTTCCTGCATGCCAGGCGCATCCTTGGACAGCGCCATGTGCTTGTCCACTTCGCTACGCAGGTTTATCGGCATTAAACGATGCAGGGAATTGGTGATTTCTTGCATGTGTAGCTTTACTGTCTCGACAGGGTCTAGCTCTAAACCATCCAAGCCTGCTGCAAGGCGCACCGGCTTCGAGCCAATCTTGCGATCGAACAAATGACCAAGATTGTGTGCCGGGTCAGTGGAGACAAGCAATACTTTCGCACCCTCATTCGCACGCGCTAAGGCAGTAGCGGCTGAGATAGTCGTCTTACCGACGCCTCCCTTACCACCGAAGAAGAGTATTTTTTTTGAGCGAGCGAGTTCTAGCAGCAAGATACGTGATCCAGGGGTGAACGTTCCATGCCCATGCGAACATGCCAGTCATGAAAACGGTCGTAGACGATAGGGAGTAATTCCATAGTGTAGAAGGCAGCGGGGTTGGGTATGCCCAAGCTCTCTGCGAACACCAACAACATGAACAGGTCTTCCTCGTCGCGCTGGGCACGGGCGAAGGAACGTCGGTAACCGGTGACGTAGTATTCATGCAGGCCTTTCTCGATCTTCTTGAGTAGGCTCTCTTTTTGTTCTTCTTCAGACATTGGTTGCGCCGGAATTCATTGGGTTAATGCAATCTAGTATGCGGTAAGCCTAGCGGGTTTAATAGTAAGACCGGAACACTGTTAAAAAGTTTCCACTTAACTAGCGTTTTTCAGCTGCAGAGAAGTCCTCTACATAACCAACGCGTAGAATAGACTACTTCTTCTTAGTCGGCTTAGAAGTCTTCGCGCGGTCTAAACGTGCCGCCTTCGGATCGATCAACAACGGCCGGTATATCTCAACTCGATCACCGGCACTCATTACATACTCATTCGGCTTTGGCCTGCCTTTGCCATCCAGCGGCCTAGAGAAGATGCCCATCGGATCTTTATCGATATCAATCTCTGAAAATTCACTGGCGATACTAGATTTCTTCACCGCCTCAAGCGCCGTAGTACCAACTGGAACATTAAGAGGCACGATAAGCTGACGCTTCGGCGTGGCATAAGCGACCTCGACCTTAATCAAAGATTCGGGCTGATCGTCATCAAAAGAATTGTCTTCACTCACCGTTATAGACCTCATGGGCACGCTGAACGATTGCATCGACTAGATTGTTCGCCGAACTACTAAACAGTTTCTCCGCCGTAAAGCCCATCAAGCCAGACTTAAACTCGAACTCCATCGACAGAGACACCTTGCAGGCATTTGTCGTCAGCGCGTCAAAGGTCCACTGTGAAGAGAAATTTTTAAAACCACCTTCAACCAGACTCATGTCGATTCGCTCGGGTCTAAGCAGAGTATTCTTCGTCGTAAACTGCTGCCTGATACCCGCCTTGGCAAGGCGCAGCTCACCGACGAGTTCAGTGTCAGACTGGCTCAACACCTTCGCAGAAACGCAGCCCTGCATGAACTGGGGATAGTGTTCGATGTCATTCACCAGATCAAACATCTGCTCGGCAGAGTATTCGACCAGGGCGCTTCGATTGATCGAAGTCATGAGCTAGAAACCATAGGGCAGCTACAGGTAGATCTGGTAAACGGTGCTGATGAAAACCACCAAGAGCACGACAGGAATAATAGTGCCCAGAGAAAAGTTAATGTACTTCTGCAGCAGTGATCCTTCGTAGGCAGGATCGCCTTTTGCTAACTCTTCAGACAAGCCACTGGTCTTCCATCGATAGGAACAGAAGATACACACCGTAAAGCCCACCAGCGGCAAGATTGTCTCATAGAATACATCGGACACCAGATCGAAAAAGGACTTAGACACGCCGCCATAGGTCGTAAAATTGGTGAAGAAGTCCACCATGCCCAGGGACATAACCGCAGGAATCGCGAAGACCAATAGCAGACACGCCTGCAACAACACCGCCTTCTTACGACTCATCTTGCGCTCATCGATCCAGCAGGAAATCGGAATTTCGATAATAGAAACCAGTGACGTTAACGCAGCGAAGAAAACCAAAGTGAAGAATACCAGCGCGACAATACTGGCACCGGTGTAACCCACCGCCGCCTGCATGGATAAGAATATCTTCGGCAAGAAGCTAAAGATCAGGCCCACACTACTGGTAGAAAGGTCATCGGTATTGGTGTTCGGATCGAAGGCAAAAATAGCAGGCAAGATTAACAAGCCGGCGAAGAAGGCAACGCTGGTGTCGGCAATGGCAACCATACGCGTAGATTGCGGAATATTGTCC
>Ga0233432_10001766_pt1 | contig 20653 bp, 16 predicted proteins | sample SI_122_August201_6_FD_179870 | JGI IMG/M metagenome (GOLD analysis project Ga0233432, IMG submission 179870) | Seawater microbial communities from Saanich Inlet, British Columbia, Canada - SI_122_August2016_10_MG | ecosystem: Environmental > Aquatic > Marine > Inlet | place: Canada: British... | reverse complement strand
ATATCGGAGCAAAATTAGCCGCAGGCATAAAGTTGAAACCGCGACTTTTCATGTTTTGGGAAATCACCAATTCACTACCATTCACACCCATCCAAGACCATCCTGGAGGAGCTACTTACGGACTAAACAAAGGGAAATATAATTCCATATTAAGTTTTTCTTTCCGATATTTGTACTCTGAATGAGTAAGAAACAAAAAATAGTCGTTTCAGTAAGTGGTGCCAGTGGTGCTATCTATGCTAAGGTGTTGTTTGATAGGCTGCAACAACTCTCTAATCAAATTGATGAAGTTGGAGTGCTTATGTCCGATAATGCTAAGTATGTATGGAAGACAGAGCTTGGAAATACTGACTATAAGGATTTGCCTTTCACATTTTATTCTCCACAAGACTTTACCGCTCCCTTTGCATCGGGTTCTGCTAGATTTGAAACAATGATTATTTGCCCATGTTCTATGGGTACTTTAGGGCGAATAGCTCAGGGTATTTCTAATGACCTAACCACTAGGTCGGCTGACGTTATACTAAAAGAAAGAAGAAAGCTGATTTTAGTAGCACGTGATACACCTTTGAATCTTATTCACATCAATAATATGAAGACTATTACTGAAGCCGGCGGCATTATTTGTCCTGCTACACCTTCTTTTTATAGCAACCCTAGTACATTTGAAGAACTAGCCGCTACAGTAGTCGATAGAGTGATTTCTCTAAGTGGTCTCGAATTAGATTCCTATCAGTGGGGCAATAAATAGAGTATACTCTACGTTTTGTAAAAAACGATTTATTATGCTCAAGTTCTGCCAAACCATACTCCAAAAAGTTTCTTTTGATAAGCAATTATTTAAGAAAGAATTGCGAAAATCTGCTGGTCTTTTAAATAAGCACGAACTTCTATTATTGAAAATCTGGTGTCTAACCACATTTTCTAACTACAAAAGCATAATTATTGAGGTTTTTGAAAGCACTATTTAAGAAAATCTAGATTTCGCTTCAAACCTGAAAATTTTGTTCGCTTTACGGCTGATTTTTTAAAGATTTTGCTGAAGGTAAGCTCATTCATTTCATTCCAATCGTCTTTGGTCATATCCAATAAATCTGGATGAGGGCTAAAGCGTTCTTCATTGTGCTGAATGGAAAATCTATTCCAAGGGCATACATCTTGGCATACATCACAACCAAACATCCAATCGTCCATTTTACCCTTCATTTCAGTGGGGATAGAATCCTTTAGCTCTATGGTGAAATAGGATATGCACTTGCTACCATCAATCTGATAAGGTGCTACAATGGCTTGTGTTGGACAAGCATCTATGCAAGCGGTACATGTTCCACAATGGTCTAGCACAGGCTTATCTGGCTCAATCTCTAAATCAATTATCAACTCTGCAATAAAGAAGAAGGAGCCTCTGGACTTATTTATAATATTGGTGTTTTTACCCATCCATCCTAAGCCTCCTTTTACTGCCCATGCTTTATCCATTACAGGTGCACTATCCACAAATACACGGCCATTAACCTCTCCTATTTCGTCTTGAATAAAGGCGAGTAAACTTTTGAGTTTGTCTTTTATAACAAAATGATAATCTTCGCCATAAGCATACTTAGATAGTTTTGGTGCATCTGAATTTTGACGTTCATCAGTATAATAGTTTAGTAATAATGAAACAACAGTTTTGGCATTATCAACCAATAAGCTAGGGTCTAGACGTTTATCAAAATGATTTGCCATATAAGACATTTCACCGTGATGATTGTCATTTAACCATTTTTCTAAACGAGGAGCTTCTTCTTCTAAAAAGTCTGCTTTGGAAAAGCCACAATGCGAAAACCCTAAGCGAAGTGCTTCATCAGAAATTATCTTTTTGTAGGATTTATTCGAAGAGACCACCGATTTGTGAAGATGGATTTAAACCTAAATGTTGATAGGCTTTTTCAGTAGCTTGTCTACCTCTCGGTGTACGCATGAGATAGCCTTCTTGAATTAAAAAGGGTTCATACACCTCTTCAATAGTACCGCTTTGTTCACCAACCGCTGTGGCAATGGTAGTTAAGCCAACTGGTCCACCTTTAAACTTATCGATAATTGCCAATAGAATGCGGTTATCCATTTCATCGAGGCCATGAGCATCCACGTTCAAAGCATCTAAAGCTATATGAGTGATATCAAGAGTAATGGTTCCATCACCTTTGACTTGGGCAAAATCCCTTACTCGACGCAACAAAGCGTTGGCAATACGTGGTGTCCCTCTACTACGTCCGGCAATTTCGTCGGATGCCGATTTTGAAATGGAAATATCTAAAATACTGGATGAACGATTAACGATATCTGAAAGCGTTTCAACATTATAATACTCCAGTCGTGAGTTGATGCCAAATCGTGCTCTTAGAGGAGCTGTGAGTAGGCCTGAGCGTGTTGTAGCACCAATTAATGTGAAGGGGTTGAGTTCTATTTGAACCGCTCTTGCATTTGGTCCTGACTCAATCATAATATCAATCTTAAAGTCTTCCATAGCGGAGTATAAATATTCTTCCACAATAGGACTCAAACGGTGTATCTCATCTATGAATAAAATATCGCCTTCTTCAAGGTTGGTTAATAAACCTGCGAGGTCTCCCGGTTTATCTAATACAGGTCCAGAACTGATTTTAATTCCGACACCCATTTCATTAGCAATAATATTTGATAAAGTGGTTTTTCCTAATCCTGGAGGGCCATGAAGCAAGACGTGGTCAAGTGCTTCGCCCCTCATTTTTGCAGCACTAACAAATACTTTTAGGTTTTCAACCACTTTGGGTTGACCGCTAAAATCATCAAACTGCTTGGGACGTAATGCCTTGTCAAGTTCTAAATCTACCTTAGAAAGGGATTCTCTTTCTGGATTTAAATTATCGTTCATTCAGAACAAAGATAAACTAAAATAGAAGCAAACGAAATAGCTTTAGATAGCTATTATTTCTACCTCGACTCGCCTATCAAACTTAGGGCCTTTACCAAGTGGAAATTGACCTTCAAAACCAATATATGATAGCCTTGACCCATCAACACCCTTAAAGAGTAAATAATCGAATATGCGTTTGGCTCTGCGGGCGGACAGAGTCGTTTCATTTGCTGATACATCAGTAAAGGTAAAATCAGCATCATAGATATGCCCTTGTATTTGAATTATCAAATTAGGGTTCTTAATCAACTCATTGTATAAGGTTTTGAGGGTTGGCATAGATTCTTCAAGTAAGATATCCTCACCACCTTTAAAAAGAATGCCGTTAAGAATAAATTTATCTCCTTTTTGCACTGAGGTCGAAGCAGTATGTTTACCCTCTTTTACATTGAAAACAATATCGATACGTCTGTATTTTGCCAAAAGAGAGTTTATCTGCTCGGTGTCCATAGACTGCCAGTCCAGCTTATGACACCAGTTAATTTGCTTTAGTTGCTGCTTATTAAATACTTTTTTTAACTTATTCTTTATATAGTTGGAGCGTTTTTTTGATAGGTTAAGCTCTATGCTTTCACGCTCAATATCGTCACAATAACCCAACACCTCTATTTTAATGACCTTGTTTTCTTTGGACACGTTTTGGATATAGCTTTCAAACTTCTTAAACTCCTCAGCACTCAAAATACTTTGATTGACATCAAAATAAACAGAGTGGCTAAAGGAATTTAAGGCTTGAATTTCTAAACCAAAAAGAAGTAAAAAAATAAATGTCCAAATTTTAATTTTCATAGGCACACAGGATTTATAAAGTAGGTTATGTGTGCTTAATTGTACGCGATTTAATATTGAATGGTTACAATTAGGGTGAAAATCAAAAAAGCCCCATCCAGAGGATGAGGCTAAATACTTTTAAACTAGAATAGGGAGGTTAGTGTTCTTCTTCACCCTCTTTGAGAGGCACTATTTGAGATACAAAATCTTCATCAGCACCTGGCTTACTGTAGTCGTATGCCCAACGGTGAACGCTAGGTATTTCGCCTGGCCAGTTACCGTGTATTCTATCATGTGTAGGAGTTGTCCACTCTAATGTATTCGAACGCCATGGGTTTTGCGGAGCATCTTTTCCTCTGTAAATACTGTAGAAGAAATTAAAGAAGAAAAATACCTGAGCAACAGCTCCTAAAATAGCAAAGACCGTTATCAGCTCGTTAATTTCTACTAGGCCGTCAAACATAGGGAAGGCGGTGTTAGAATAGTATCGTCTTGGTACACCAGCCAATCCTACAAAGTGCATGGGGTAGAATACACCATAGGCAGAAATAAAGGTTAGCCAAAAGTGAACATAACCTAAGTTTTTATTCATCATCTTACCGTACATTTTTGGGAACCAATGATAGACTCCAGCGAACATCCCGAAGATAGCAGACAGTCCCATTACAATATGGAAGTGAGCCACTACAAAGTAGGTGTCGTGTACGTTAATATCTAATGCACTATCTCCTAAGATAAGTCCTGTTAGTCCACCAGAAATAAAGGTAGAAACCAAACCTATCGAGAATAGCATTGCAGGGGTAAATTGTATGTTTCCTTTCCAAAGAGTAGTAAGGTAGTTAAATACTTTTACTGCCGATGGAATAGCAATTAATAGAGTTGTAAATGTAAATACAGAACCTAAAAATGGATTCATTCCTGTCATAAACATATGGTGACCCCATACTATAAAGGATAGGAAACCAATAGCTAAGATAGAGCCAACCATCGCTCTATAACCAAATATAGGCTTACGAGAACTGGTGGATACTACCTCTGACGTAATACCTAATGCAGGCAGTAATACAATGTATACCTCAGGGTGTCCTAAAAACCAGAATAAGTGCTGGAACAATACCGGAGAACCACCCGTTTGTGTCAGCATTTCACCTTGAATCATAATATCTGACAAGTAAAAGGCTGTACCAAATCCTCTATCGAAAATCAACAATAAAGCTGCTGATAATAATACTGGGAAAGATAATACACCTAAAATTGCGGTTACTAAAAACGCCCACATTGTTAAAGGTAGTCTAGTCATTGACATTCCTTTAGTTCTTAAGTTAAGTATTGTAACAATATAGTTTAGTCCACCTAATAGTGCTGAGACAATAAATAAAGACATACTTACTAACCAAAGCGTCATTCCTAATCCAGAACCAGGCATAGCTTGTGGCAAGGCACTCAATGGCGGATAGATAGTCCAACCAGCAGCGGCAGGTCCAGAGGTCACAAATAAGGATATGACCATAACCACTGAAGACACAAAGAAGAACCAGTAAGATAACATATTCAGGAATCCTGATGCCATATCTCTTGCTCCAATTTGCAGTGGAATAAGCAGGTTAAAAAATGTACCACTAAGTCCACCAGTCAATACAAAGAACACCATGATTGTTCCATGAATGGTTACTAGTGCTAAATAGATGTTTGGATCCATTACCCCATCAGGAGCCCACTTACCTAAAAATGTTTCAAGTATAGGGTAGCCTTCAGCGGGCCATGCCAATTGCATTCTGAAAAATACCGACATTAAAATCGCAATGACACCCATTACCATCGCCGTAATAAGAAATTGCTTAGCAATCATCTTATGGTCAGTACTAAAAACGTACTTGGAAATGAATGTTTCTTCGTGGTGGTGTTCGTGATTATCTGACATAATATATTCTTAATCTATATTTTTAGTTTGCACTTACTAGAGTTTTGAAAGTCTCTTGTTCCTTAAGCCAAGCATCGTATTCTTCTTGGGTTTCAACAATTACTTTAATCTGCATATTGTAGTGGGCAGAACCACAGATTTTGTTGCAAAGTAGAACGTAATCGAATTCAACTGGTGATTCACCTCGTTTTGCTCTTGCTTCATTGATGAATTTCATACGCTCAATCATTTCAGGGTCTTCCCTCATCTCATTGGTCGTCTTTGTTGGCGTAAAGGCGAATTGAGTATTCATCCCTGGCACACAGTTCATCTGCACATTGAAATGCGGAAGATATGCGGAATGAATTACATCTTGAGACCTAAACTTCATCAGCACTTGCTGGTCAACAGGAAGGTGAATTTCTCTAACAACCTTATCATCAAATGAAGTTGAATCGTTAATATCAACACCCAAAGTGTTAACGCCTCCAATCAAGGTGTAATGAGCTCTACCTAACTGATTATCATCTCCAGCATATCGAGCTGTCCAGTTAAATTGTTGAGCGTAAACTTCTACAATCTTAGCGTTAGTAGTATCAGGCACCATAGTTTTATTCCAAGTGCTTAATCCAAACAATATTAAACCTGTTAGAACAAAAGCTGGAACGGATGTCCATAGTAACTCTAATTTATTATTGTGGGTTTGGAAAAGAGCTGTATTACCTTCTCTGCCTCTGTATTTATAGGCAAATACAAATAATAACGTCTGTGTGATGAAAAAGGTAACAAGAATTAAAGCCATAGTGGTATCCCACAATAGTTTTATCCCTTCACCGTGTACACTTACAGGGTCAGGTAAAATCAAGTGCCCCCATAATTTAAAAGAGTAGGCAACAAAGGCCGTAAATCCTAAACCTACTATCAACATTGCAAGTGCATTGTAGCGGTTATCTTGGTCAGTAATTATCTTGTCTTGTGGACCTTTTAACTTTGTAGCTAGTTCGATTATTCGAACAACTTGTACTAGTCCAATTACTGTTAAGGTTATGATTAAAAAGCTTAAAAAAGTAGTCATTTTCGCTTATTTGTTTTTTTGTTATCTAATATTATATACTATATGTGATGATGAACACTCTCATCAGCAAAAGGGTGATTCTTTACAAATAATGGTGCCTTTGTTAGGGCTTTGTTTACAATGAATAGGAATAAACCTAAAAATCCAGCAAACATGCCTATTTCAGTGAAACCAATATGCCAGTGATCTTTCATTACACCAGGCTCAATCAACAAGAACACATTACACCAATGTCCAATTAAAACTATAACACCAACGGTCATTACATAGCCAAAATTTCTTTTGCTGTCACGACTCATTAATATTAACAATGGGAATATGAAATTGATAATAGAAGTTATCCAAAATAATGCATTGTAATTATCCCATCGTGCCATATAGTAGGTTACTTCTTCTGGAATATTTGAGTACCAAATCAGCATGAACTGAGAAAACCACATATAGGTCCATAATATACTAAATGCAAAAATCCATTTTCCTAAATCGTGGATATGGTTCTCATTAACCTGCTCTAAATAGCCTTTTCGTTTTAAGTATATAGCTACCATTGCTATCATTGTAAAGCCAGTTACTCCCATTGAAGAGAAAACAAACCAACCAAATAATGTACTGAACCAGTGTGTATCAATCGACATAATCCAATCCCAAGACATCATAGAGGAAGTGTAACCAAAGAAAACTATAAAAATTACCGAAGTCGTTATACTTGCTTTGTAGCTTTTTAGTCCTCCTTCAGTATCTTCTCTTCTAGATAATGCAATTAGTCGTTTAGCAGCATACCACCATCCTAAGATATAAGCAACTGCTCTTAAGAAAAAGAATGGAAAATTAAGGTAACCTTCTTTACCCGCAATAATGGCGTCATAATGTTCGTCATTTGGATCCATTATACCATCTGCCATCCAGTGCCATATGTGATTCCAGTGCATCTTACCTGCGACGATTATGAATAACATAATTATACCACCAACAATAAAATAAGAAGTGATTCCTTCTGCTACACGCTTAAAAGGTGTTGCCCATGCTGCTTCAGAAGCATACTGTAAGGCAATGAAGAAAATAGCAAATGCTGAAATGCCTAAGAAAAAGTAATTATTAACCATTAAACTCGGCCAAGCTCTGTGAGCATCGTTAACAAAACCAAAGATAGTGGCTATTAGACCGACTAGCATCAAAGCGTAAGAGATTAATCTGGTGTTTTTAGTTACTGTGTACATATAACAGTTGTTTTAATCTTTATAATTTTTAGTTTCCTTTTTGTAATTCTTTAACGTACATGGTTATTAACCATCTTTCAGTATCGTTCAACTGAGTGTTATGAGGACCCATAGCATTTAACCCATAATATATGGCGTGGTAAATGTTACCGTCTGCTAGAGCGTTCATGTTTCCTCCAGTTCTTCGAATCATAACATCATCAGCATAACCAGGAATAGCACCATATACTGGATGTGTAATACTCCCTTTACCATCACCATTTTTTCCGTGGCAATGCGCACAAAACATTTGGTATAATTTCTTGCCTTTATCAAGGTTTTCTTCAGAGTTTTCAAACGGATTTTTCAATTCGTTACCTGCTAATAAATAATCTTCAAGCGTGTTCTCGTAATCAAAGGCTACAAATCCTCTTGGCATCGTCCCATCTACGGGCTGACGTGCATTGAGGCTGTCTTTGAAAAAGGTATTAGACGAATATATTTCTAAGGAAGGTGAACGATACATATCTGGCATAAATTCATAACCAGGTCTTCCATCCTCATTATTAGAGCAAGACGAAAATAACAACGATATCGCTAAAAATGGTACCGCTATTAGAAGGATTTTAGTAGATACTGTTTTCATTTATGCAATGTCTTTAACGTTAATTTCTGTTGCACCAGTCTTTTTTAATAAATCACTGATTTTCTTATCATCATCAGATTCTATTTCCATAAGGAATTTATCATCCGTTGTACGTGGATCAGGACTAGATGACTCTTGACCTGGGAACAACTTAGATTTAAATAAATAAGTAATTACCATCAGGTGAGCAGCAAATAATACTGTCATCTCAAAAATGATTGGAACAAATGCTGGCATATTCAAGTAGTATGCAAAACTTGGCTTACCACCAATATTTTGAGGCCAGTCTAAAATCATAATATAATAAGTCATCCATATTGCTAAAGCACAACCTATAGCTCCATAGATGAAGGCTGCTATTGCCAATCTAGTTCTTTCCAAACCTAAAGCATGGTCAAGTCCGTGGACAGGAAATGGCGTATAAACTTCTTTAATGGAAATATCCTCAGAACGTACTTCTTTGATACTATCAAGAAGTACTTCCTCATCATCAAATATTCCGTAAATGACTTTTTTACTCATGTCTTTACTTTTTATATTGTTCACTAGAAGATTTTACAATCGTTTTTAATTCCGCTTGTGCAATTACTGGGAATGTTCTTGAGTACAATAGGAATAGTACAAAGAAGAAACCAATAGACCCCACAAAAATACCTATGTCAACAAAGGTTGGTGAGAACATACTCCAACTTGATGGTAAATAATCACGGTGGATAGATGTTACAATAATTACAAATCGCTCAAACCACATGCCTATATTTACGAACAATGCTAATATGAATGTAAATACGATGTTGGTTCTTAATTTTTTAAACCACATTAACTGAGGCGAGATAACGTTACACGTCATCATACTCCAATATGCCCACCAGTAAGGTCCTGTTGCTCTGTTCAAGAAAGCATATTGCTCGAATTCAACACCAGAATACCATGCCATGAAAAGCTCAGTTAGATATGCAATACCTACCAAGTTACCAGTCAACATAATAACTATGTTCATGTATTCTACGTGCTTGATAGTAATGTAGGCTTCTAGACCTACAACTTTTCTCATCACTAATAAAAGAGTTTGTACCATAGCAAAACCAGAAAATACCGCTCCAGCAACAAAGTAAGGCGGGAATATAGTGGTGTGCCATCCAGGTATAACAGAGGTTGCGAAGTCAAAAGATACAATAGAGTGCACCGAGAATACAAGTGGAGTAGCTAAGCCGGCTAGTACCAATGATACCTCTTCAAATCGTTGCCAATCTTTAGCTCTACCGCTCCATCCGAACGATAGGATACTATATACCTTTTTTCGCATTGGCCAATACTTCTCATTAACCTTGTCTCTAATCATGGCAAAGTCAGGAATTAAACCTACATACCAGAATACAAAAGAAACAGAGAAATAAGTAGAAATCGCAAAAACGTCCCAAAGTAATGGTGAGTTAAAGTTTACCCATAATGACCCAAAAGTATTTGGGATAGGGAATACAAAATAGCCTAACCATGGTCTTCCCATGTGAATTAATGGGAACATTGCTGCCTGAACAACGGCAAAAATAGTCATCGCCTCAGCAGAACGGTTAATGGATAATCTCCACTTCTGTCTGAATAGTAATAGTACGGCTGAAATAAGCGTTCCAGCATGACCGATACCTACCCACCAAACGAAGTTAGTAATATCCCATGCCCATCCAACAGTTTTGTTCAATCCCCAAACACCAATTCCTGTACCTATTGTGTATCCAACAGATAATATCCACCAAACAAATAAGACTAATGAGATTCCAAATACAATCCACCACATTTTGTTGGCTTTAGCTAATACTGGCTTAGCGACGTCAACAGTAATATCATGGTAACTTTTATTACCTAAAATTAGCGGCTCTCTTATAGGGCTTTCTTTTTGCATAATTTATTAATTAAGCTTTTCTATTTCTAATTTTTGTCTGATAAAATACAGAAGGAGCAGTATTAATCTCCTCAAGTAAATAATACTGTCTTTCATCAGATTTTAGGGTTCTTATTTCGCTTGATTCGTCATTAACATCACCAAATACAAGTGCATTTGTTGGACATGCTGTTGAGCAAGCGGTTTGTGCATCTTTATCTAAAACCTTTCTGCCATCGCGTTTAGCATCAAGTTTTGTTTTTTGAATCATTTGGATACACATGCTACATTTTTCCATGACCCCTCTAATTCTGACAGTAACATCTGGGTTCAATACCATTTTACCCAAGTCATCATTCATATTGTAGTCAAAGGCATCGTTTTCAGCATAGTTGAACCAGTTGAAACGACGAACTTTATAAGGACAGTTGTTTGCACAATAACGTGTACCTACACATCTATTGTAAGCCATATGATTCTGTCCTTCTGCACTATGTGAGGTTGCCGCAACAGGACAAACAGTTTCGCATGGGGCATGGTTACAGTGCTGACACATAACTGGTTGGTAAGCTACATCTGGATTTTCTGAAGGAACTTCCATTGCTTTGTATTTAGATACCGCTCCTAAGTCTTGCTCTTCAGCGATTTCTTCAGTCATATCACTAGAAAAGTATCTATCGATACGTAACCAGTGCATATCTCTACTCTTTCTTACCTCTTCTTTACCTACAACAGGTACGTTGTTCTCTGAATGACATGCTACAACACACGCATTACAACCTATACAAGACGTTAAGTCTATAGATAAATTCCAGAAATGACCTGTTTCATGGTCGTGCTCTTTCCATAAAGTAACCTCATCAGCAAACAGCTTACCTTTATGTGTTTCAAACATAATATCAGGATTACCTGATTTTGGGTCTGCGTTATATTGTTCTAGAGTAGTTTCTTTGATAAGACTTCTACCCATCATAGTATGGTGTAACTGCACAGAAGCAAAACCATGTTCTCCTTCTACTTTCTCCATTTGAACTCCTAAAGCTATGTAGTCGTTATTGGCAACTAAAGTGTAAGCGTTTACTCCAACTCCATTTCCAACTTTTCCAGAGGCAGTTCGTCCATATCCTAAGGCTAAACCAATAGTACCAATTGCTTGTCCTGGCTGAATTAAAACTGGAACTTTCTCTAATACCTTATCACCAACTGTAAGTTTTACTACATCACCATCTAATGATCCGTCGGAACCATTCCAATTTGATAATCCATTTTCACGAGCTGTTGTCGCTGAAATTGTAATGTAATTATCCCAACATGCTCTTGAAATTGGGTCTGGTAATTCCTGTAGCCAAGGATTGTTGGCTTGTGAACCATCACCCATAGAGTTAGACTGATATAGTGCTAGCTCTAATCCCTCAGAATTTTTAGTGATTGGTGTTACGTTTGCTGAGAAAGATGTTAATCTTAATGGCTCAGTTGATATACTTGCTACTCCATCATGAATTGATTTTGACCATGATATTTTTCCTCTCCAATATTTCTTTGCGAAAGCGTAATAGTCTGAATCTGCTCCTGACCACAATAACACTGAGTCCTGGAATTGACGACTATCAAATAATGGCTGAATAGTAGGCTGTGTGAATGATACCTGTCCGTGGAATGCTTGTGCGTCTCCCCAGCTTTCTAAATAATGACGATCTGGACATACATACTCAACATTAGTTGATGTTTCGTCCATGCTTAAAGCCGTAGAAACTGTTAGTGATACTTTACCTAATCCAGAGTTAAAGCCCTCTGCATTAGATAATGTGTAAGATGGATTAACACCACTCATGATTAAAGCACCAACTTTTCCAGCATTCATATCCTCAACAAGCTGAGCTACTGCATTATCGTCCCCAGCATTTAAATAAGAAGGGTTTGATAAATCAATAGTTGTTCCATAGTTGGAAAGCAGGTCGTTAATAGCGTTTACCATTATCTGTACCGCTTTATCATTACTGTCACAAATTACTAAAGATCTTCCTTTAGCTGCTGACAGTTCACTAACCATGTCTTTTATTCTGGCATCGGCAGAAGAATTGCCTTTTAATGCATCATAAAGATTTTCTAGTAAGCTTAATTTTTCGGAAGGTTTTACAGGAATCCTAACGTCGGCATTAGAGCCTGATAAAGACATATTAGTTTCTATCTGGAAATGACGAGACATTTTCCCTGACTTTGGATTTCTATTTGAAGCGTATTGCTTTTCAAACCCAACGTTCAACCAACTTCCTAAAAAGTCAGCTCCAAAGGAGACCAGAACATCTGCCTTATCTAATTTATAGGTTGGAATTACTCTCTGTCCAAAGGATTCAAGGTTGGCGTCAAGCATACCTTGATATGAAATTGCGTCATATTGTACATGAGTAGCGTTGTGCTTCGAACAGAATTTGTCAATCACTGACTGTGTTGTTGGAGTAATGATAGTATTCGTTAGAACTACTACATCTCCTTCAACCTCAGAAAGCCTCTTAATGATATCGCTATCAGCATCAGCCCATGAAACTTCTTTACCATTGTGCATTGGTCCTTTTAGTCTGTTTGAATCGTATAATGACAATACAGAAGAAATAACTCTTGCATTAGGGGTAGCAGAAGTTAGGTCATTGGATTTAATGAAGATTGGACGTCCTTCTCTTGTTTTTACTAAGACATTTGCAAAGTCATTTCCATCATAAAACGTTGAGGCATACCAATTAGCAACACCTGGCGTAATTTCTTCAGGCTTAACAACGTAAGGGATGGATTTTATAATAGGAGTTTCACATGCTGCCAATGTTGCAGCTGCAGTACTAAAGCCCAAAAACTTCAAAAAGTCTCTACGTGATGTACTTGAATTGGAAAGGGTTTCGCTATCGCCAAGAAAATCATCTACAGGAATCTTTTCTGCAAACTCATTGTGTTTTAAATTTTCAATAGCTGGATCATTAGCTAACTCTGCTAATCCCTTCCAGTATTTTTTTTGCTTAGTCATATCTTAAACTAATTAATTTTTGATTTAGTAGTGACACTTACCACACTCGAGACCACCAATCGCCTCAACATTAAACGCCTCACCAGGGTGGTTTTCTTTAAATTTAGCATGCATCTCCTCATAGTAGTCGTTGTCAGCAACGTTTACTTCTGTTTGTCTGTGACAATCAATACACCAACCCATGGTCAATTCCGAATGCTGCTCAACAACTTCCATTTCCTCAATAGGTCCATGACACTCTTGACATTCTATACCACCTGCGACAACATGCTGAGAGTGGTTGAAGTATGCTAAATCTGGCAGATTATGAATCCTTACCCACTTAATTGGTTTTTGCTCATAATCCTCAATGTATCTTCCTTTTTCAGGGTCAAAGCCAACAGCATCATAGATTTTTTGAATTTCTTCTTTTCCTGAAGGTCCTTCACTGATATATGTATGGCAATTCATACATACGTTAGCTGATGGTATTGCAGCAGATTTTCCATGTCTAGCAGAGTGATGACAATAGTTACAGTCAACACCGTTAATTCCTGCATGTAACTTGTGAGAGAATGCAATTGGTTGCTCCGGCTTATAGCCTTGAGTTACACCAACACCTACCATTAGGTTCCATGCTGAGTTCAATATTAATACCGACAGCACTAAAACCGTTAAGACAACTAATGGCTTTCTTTCTAAATATGAGTTTAGTAATGAAACTGTTGATGCAAAGAAATCTTGACTTTCTTCACCAGAAACATCCTTTAAAGTATTTTTAATTTTCCATAATCCTGCTACGACCAGTAATAAAACAATAGAAATGGTTAATATAATGTAGTCGGTTGTTTTGCTTTCATCAACTACTACACCACCATCAGATGCCGATGCAACAGCTACTGCTTGTTTTTCAGGAGCCTGCTCTATGTATGCTAAAATATTTACAACATCCTCATCAGAATAATAAGGGAAAGCCGTCATTGGAGACTTGTTGTATTCTTCGTAAATGGCTATTGCGTCAGCATCACCTGAGGCGATTAACTCAGCAGAATTTTTAATCCATTTTATCAACCATTCTTCGGAATACTTATCACTTACTCCTCGTAAAGCTGGACCAATTAGCTTGCTATCAATTTGATGACAAGCTGTACAATTTGCCTTGTATAGCTTTTCACCTTCTTCAACGCTCTGCGAAAAAGAGGCAAAAGAGAATAGCGAGAACAGAAATGTTAATAAAAAAATTGAGAGGGATTGATACTTATCTAATCTAATAAATTTAGCCATATTTATAAAATAATATTCAGTACAGAATTGAGCCACTTTTAACGCCCACAAATTTAGAACATTCCTAAATTTTTAGTGTCTTCTGCTTCATATTTTTACAGCAATTTATACTCATTCTAAATAAAGCTTCGTTTAATTATTATATCAATCTCAAATTCATATACTTACAGCAATAAATAATCTATCTTTGCCTTATGAAAGCCTTATATTTTTTTTGCATTTGCTTAATTAGCACTTCGGTTGTGTCGCAAAACACTGTAATTGATGACAAAAACGATAGCAGAATTGATAGTTTGATATCAAAACAAATTCAAATCAATAGCTTAAAGAAAGGTGTTGACGGCTTTAGAGTGCAAATTCATCACAACCAAAGTCAAAGCAGAGAGGAGTCACAAAAAGTAAGGGCCAGATTTTCACAAGATTTTCCTCATCTTAAAACATATCTAGAGTTTAAATCACCTTACTACAAAATACAAGTTGGGGATTTTATAACTAGAATTGAGGCTTATAAAGTTCAGAAAGAAATTAGCAAGAAATACAGAGGGACATATATTGTTCCGTCTATTGTGAATTTCGAATTAAAGGCAGGGGTAGAAGATTAATTAAGAGTTTTCTTTACCTCAACTTCTTCGAAACCTTCAACAATGTCACCGACTTTTATATCATTGAAATTATTGATGCTTAACCCACACTCATAACCTGCTGACACTTCTTTAACATCGTCTTTGAAACGTTTTAAAGTTGATAATTCACCTGAATAAACTACAATACCATCTCGGATTAATCGAATCTTGGTATTCCTGTTTATTTTACCGTCAAGAACGTAACAACCAGCGATTGTACCAATTTTAGATATCTTAAATGTTTCTCTAATCTCAATGTTACAGACTACTTTCTCTTCAATGTCTGGCGACAACATGCCTTCCATTGCTTTTTCAAGCTCTTCGATGGCATTATAGATTACTGAATACAATCTAATATCAATTTGTTCTTTTTCAGCAAGCTTTCGAGCATTGACAGATGGACGAACTTGGAAACCAATGATTACTGCGTCAGAGGCTGCTGCAAGCATAACATCTGATTCAGAAATTTGACCTACAGACTTGTGTATAATATTAACAGCAATTTGATCGGTTGATAGTTTTTGTAATGAGTCTGAAAGTGCTTCAATAGAACCATCAACATCTCCTTTTATGATAATGTTTAATTCTTTAAAGTCTCCTAAAGCTAATCGTCTACCTATTTCATCAAGCGTGATGTGTTTTTGTGTTCTTACACCTTGCTCTCTTTGAAGCTGCATTCTTTTCGCGGCAATATTCTTAGCTTCACGTTCATCGTCCATCACGTTGAATTTATCGCCTGCTTGTGCTGCCCCATTCAATCCTAATAGAACTGCTGGAGTTGATGGCCCCGCATCCTCCATTTTATTTTCTCTCTCGTCAAGTAAGGCTTTTACTTTACCAGAGAAACACCCTGCTAATACATAATCTCCTACTTTCAAAGTTCCAGATTCAACTAAAATAGTTGTAAGATATCCTTTACCCTTATCTAATGAGGCTTCGATAACTGTACCAATAGCATTTTTATCTGGATTTGCCTTTAGGTCTAGTATTTCAGCTTCTAGCAACACTTTTTCTAAAAGTTCAGGTATTCCAAGACCTGTTTTGGCAGATATTTCTTGCGACTGAAACTTACCTCCCCAATCTTCCAACAACACATTTTCATTAGCTAGTTGTTCTTTGATTTTATCTGGGTTTGCGGTTTCTCTATCAATCTTATTTAAAGCAAATACCATAGGTACACCAGCTGCTTGAGCGTGACTAATTGCCTCTTTTGTTTGCGGCATGACCTTATCATCAGCTGCAACAACTATGATTACTACATCCGTTACTTGTGCTCCACGGGCTCTCATCGCTGTAAATGCTTCGTGACCTGGAGTATCTAAAAATGTAATTTTCTTTCCTTTAAGATTTACCTCATATGCTCCAACGTGCTGCGTTATACCACCGGCTTCTCCGCTAATAACGTTAGCATCTCTAATGTAGTCAAGTAAAGATGTTTTACCATGATCAACGTGACCCATTACTGTAACTATTGGTGCTCTTGACACTAAATTTTCTTCAGTATCTTCTTCTTGCTGTATGGATTCTTGCACTTCAGCTCCAACAAATTCGACAGTAAATCCAAATTCTTCAGCTACAATTGAAAGTGTTTCGGCATCAAGTCTTTGGTTTTGAGTAACCATCATTCCTAATGAGAAACATGCTGATATGATTTGAGTTGGCTCCACACTCATTAACTGAGCAAATTCGGCCGTAGTAACAAATTCTGTTACTTGAATTGTTTTGCTTTCTTCCTCTGATTTAATCAGATTAATTTCTTCCTGTTCTTTTCGGGCCTGCCTTTTTTCTCTTCTTAGTTTAGCTCCTTTATTCTTTCCTCCACTTTGAAGTTTAGCAAGATTTTCTCTTACTTGTTTTTGTATTTGCTCTGGGGTAAGCTCAGCTCTTGGGGTAGTATTTTGTTTCCCTCTGTTAGGGCGTCTGTCACGATTTCCTGAAGAAGTTGAAACTCGTTTTCTTTTCTTCTTCGTTTCTACGTTTGCCGAAGAAGATGCAACAGGTTTTTTCTTCTTAGGTTTTTGAAACTTTGTTAAATCAATTTTTTCAGAAGAAACCAAAGTTGGTCCGTTTAATTTCTTAGCTCTTCCTCGAATAATAGAAGATTCTTCTGTTTTCTTTTCTTCGGTAGGCTCAGCTTCTTTTTTTTCTGCTGGAGCTGGTTCTTCTTTTGACTCAACTTTTACCTCCTCGACAGCTTTTGGCTCATCGGTTTTTGGAGGCTCAATATCTGCTTTTTCTACTACAGGTGCTTCAACTTTTTCAGGCTCGACCTCTTTCTTCTTAACTTTAGGCTCAACTGTTTTAGATGGGGTAATGTCTACTTTTGAAACGATTTTGAGCCCCTCCATTTTAGGTGCTTCAACTTTAACCGTCTCTATTTCCTTCTTAACTTTTGGCTTTATGTCATCTTCAGCTTTCTTTAATTCTTTTGCTTCAGCTTTAACCTTTTTATCTGGTTGATACTCATCAACGAGCACTTCATATGTTTCAGGAGATATCTTTGAATTTCTATTCAAATTATCTATTCCCTTACTTTCTAAGAAATCTAAAATAGTATCTACACCTACATTAAATTCCTTAGCAACTTTTGATAGTCTTTGTGACACTCCTGACATAATTTAATTTAAAGTTATTCGAGCTCTGCTTTTAAAATACTTAGTATTTCATTAACAGTCTCTTCTTCTAAATCTGTACGCTTAACAAGATCGGCTTTATCTAACTTAATGACATCTCTTGCTGTATCGCATCCAATCGATTTTAATTCATCGATTATCCACCCTTCTATTTCGTCTGTAAATTCTGTTAATTCAACATCATCATCAGCTTCATCAATGTTTCGATAAACATCTATTTCATAGCCTGTAAGCATACTCGCTAATCTGATATTAAACCCACCTTTTCCAATTGCTAAAGATACTTGATCTGGGTGCAAATAAACATCTGCCTTACCTGTATCTTCATCCAATTGAATTGATGACACTTTAGCCGGATTTAGTGCCCTAGTAATAAATAACTGAATATTATCTGTATAGTTAATAACGTCAATGTTTTCATTTCTAAGCTCTCTTACAATTCCATGAATACGTGCGCCTTTCATTCCTACACATGCTCCAACTGGGTCAATTCTTTCATCATAAGATTCCACAGCTACTTTTGCTCTTTCTCCTGGAACACGTACAATTTTCTTGATAGTAATTAATCCATCAAAAACTTCTGGCACTTCTTGGTCAAAAAGACGTGCTAAAAATTCTGGTGCTGTTCTAGAAAGTACAATCAATGGATTATGATTTCTCATCTCAACACTTTTCACAACGGCTCTTACTGTATCGCCTTTCTTGAAAAAGTCACTTGGAATGGCTTCAGACTTTGGCAGAATTAATTCATTCTCTTCACCGTCTAAAATTAAGATTTCGTTTCTCCAAACTTGATAAACTTCACCATTAATAATTTCGCCAATCCTATCTTCATACCTATCAAAAACTTCTTTTTTCTCAAGGTCTAAGATTCTTGATGTTAGTGTTTGTCTTAATGAAAGCACTTGTCTTCTTCCAAAGTCTTCTAAGAAAACTTGTTCTGAAACTTCTTCTCCAATTTCAAAATCTGGTTCAATCTTAATAGCGTCAGCATATGCTATTTGAAGATTTGGGTCTTCTATATCGGCATCGGCTACAATTTCTCTGTTTCTCCAGATTTCTAAATCGCCTTTATCAATATTAATAATGACATCAATATTTTCATCAGTGCCGAATTGTTTAATCATAACACCTCTAAAAACATCTTCAAGAACGTTCATCATGGTCTCACGATCGATGTTCTTAAACTCCTTAAACTCTGAAAATGACTCAATTAGATTAGTTGCATTCATCTTTATTTAATTATTTAAAATGAGATAACAATCTTCGTTTTGTCTATCTGATCAAAACTAAAAGAGTGTTGTTCAATAATATTTGTTTTCTTTTTTCCTACTTTTTCTTTTCGTGTAGTTTCAAGCGTGATGCCTTTTCCTTCTTCAGCGTCAATCATTTTGCCGAATAATTTCTTCCCTTCTTTGAGAAAGACATTTACATTTTTACCAATATTCTTTTTGTATTGTTTAAATACTTTAAACGGCTCACTCAGTCCAGCACTTGATACTAACAGTGAGAAGTCTACTTCTTCTCTGTCAAAATTACCTTCAATATGTCTACTAAGTTCAATACAATTTTTGACGCTAATTCCATCGGTAGAATCAATTAGAACTTCTATTTGATTTGATGGACTCATTTTAAAGGACACTAAAAAGACAGTATCATTCTCAGAAATGAACTCGTCAATTAATTCTTGTACTTTTTCTTTACTTAGCATAACTAATAAAAGAAGGGGCTGCATGCCCCCTCGTATATCAAATAATTTCTAGTGCAAATGTAATGTTTTTTAAAGAATATGCAAAAGATGATTATTTTATTATTCCTTGAAGTAGGACATAATCCCAATTCTTATATTGATAGCCACATTCTTCAACTACCAAATAGGACAAAAAAAAAGCCCCAAAATTGGGGCTTTAAATTCTTATTGAATCACTACTATTTGTCGTGATTTATTTTTTCCGCCAATCTCAAGGAAATAGATTCCTTCTTGTAGATTTTCTTTGTTGATAATGAATTGACTAGACTGCGTTGATGTATTCATTACAGTACGTCCTCTAGCATCCATAAGACTGATACGGTAAGTATCGTTGTTAGGGTTATTGAACTCTACAGTTGTGAACTCTTTAAATGGGTTAGGGTAAACATTTACTCCTAATAAAGTGTTTTCTGTAATTCCTACTGTTTCAGAGATAGTAACTTCTAGGAAAGCAGTATCTGCCTTACATCCGTTTTCGTCTGTTAACAAAAACCATACAGTTCCTGTTGAAGGGCCATCACCCCAAGTAATGTTTGCTGTAGCAGAACCTTGACCAGAGTTGATTTCTCCGTTTACAACACCCCACTGTAAAGTAGACTCGTCTTGAGCGTCAACAGTGTAATCGTAACTTTCATTTTCAGTTGCATTTGTTTCCCCAGAAATTGTTGGTGTAGCTACCTCAAAGAAAGATAATGTAGTGGTTACTGTACTATCACAACCTGACACTGCTACAAATACATCTACGTATTCTCCAGATTCAGAGTAAGTATTGTCTCCTACTGTAAGTGTTTCACCTGCGCACAACTCAATTTCTTGTGAGGAAGTGATTGCGTCACTGTAAGATAATGTAGTGGTTACTGTACTATCACAACCTGACACTGCTACAAATACATCTACGTATTCTCCAGATTCAGAGTAAGTATTGTCTCCTACTGTAAGTGTTTCACCTGCGCACAACTCAATTTC
>Ga0233432_10001764_pt1 | contig 20663 bp, 16 predicted proteins | sample SI_122_August201_6_FD_179870 | JGI IMG/M metagenome (GOLD analysis project Ga0233432, IMG submission 179870) | Seawater microbial communities from Saanich Inlet, British Columbia, Canada - SI_122_August2016_10_MG | ecosystem: Environmental > Aquatic > Marine > Inlet | place: Canada: British... | reverse complement strand
AAGATCGCTATTGTTGGTTCCGGACTATCTGGAATTACATCCGCAATCCTATTAAAGGAAAAAGGTCATGATGTAGAAATCTTCGAATGTAGAAACCATATAGGAGGGAATTGCTACGATAGTGATTTAAATGGGGTGAAAGTTCACCAATACGGAGCACATATCTTTCATACCAATAATGAAGATGTATGGTCTTTCTTAAACAGGTATACAAAATTTAATAATTATGTTCACAAGGTAAGAGCACATACTGAATTAGGACTAATTTCTATTCCTTACAGTAGGTTGACCTCCAAACAGATTGGCAGGGAATTGTCCCCCGACGAAATTACCGATTTAATTTTCAAACAGTATTCTGAGAGGCATTGGGGAACATCTTGGGATAATTTGCCAAAATCGATCACCAACCGTGTGCCAAATAAAAGAGATAATTACGACGATCGATACTTTACTGATAAATACCAAGGCATCCCAACAAAAGGTTATACTGAAATGCTTAATGCGATGTTAGAAGGAATTAAAGTACACCCAGATGTGCCTAAAAACCATTATAGAAAATTAAAGTATGACCTACTTATCTACACTGGTAAACCAGATGATTATTTTGATAATTGCTTTGGGAATTTACCATACCGCTCACTAAAATTTGAGCATACAATTAAGAGAAGGAATCATAATTTTAGTTTCATTAAGGGAAGTGTAATTAATGAATGTAATTTAAAACCATTTAATCGAACAGTGGATAATAGCGTCTTCCTTAATCAAAAAACAGAAGATACGGTATTTACAAAAGACTATCCAATAGAGCATGACGATAGCAATGAACCGATTTACCCAAAAAATTTTGGAGAATCACAAAAAATATTCGAAAAATATAAAAAATTGATGATAAGTGAAAAAAATACGATTTTCGTAGGAAGGCTCGCTACTTACAAATACTTAGACATGTGGATGGCTATTAAACAGTCTATGATAAAGGTCGATTCTTTTTGAAAAATAACACCTTACACTTGCTTATTCTTAAGAACTAAACTGACTCATAAAGAAGCAATTCAAATTGGTATTTAACAAATAAAAGTATATAGCTTTTGAGCAGTGCTATCAATTTATTTTCATTCGTTTTATCTTCTAATCTACTATTCCAAAGAACCGTCTTCTAACTATTCTTTTTTTAAAATAAGGTAAATAGCTATCATTGCATTACAAAACAATAACTAACAGTCTAAAGACTTCTGTTATCCATGCTGGTATTTGCACGGGATGCGGTGCTTGTGTGGGATTAGATAATAGCAAAAGAACCTTTATGGAATCCACAAGCATGGGACCTTTACCTAATTTTGACTTACTTGAATCTGATCTGCCTCATGAAGTAATTAACGTATGCCCGGCATTAAATTTGGATTACCTTCAGCTATACAAAGATTTTTGGAATCAAGAAAATCATAATCCTATTACTGGTAAAGTAGTCAAAGCAAGAACCGGTTACGCAACCGATGAAAATATAAAAAAAAGTTCTTCATCAGGAGGTATACTAACAACAGTCCTATCTCATCTACTCTCCAAGGAAGAGATTAATGGCATCATAACGGTTCAGCAAGGGCTACCAAATCCGCTAAGTGCAAGGGTAACTATAATTGACAATATTGATGAGCTCAAAAAATCTACTCAGTCGGTATACATACCTGTTTCCATGTTGGACATTCTTAGAGACCTTGATCCTCAAAAAAAATACGCAATTACTTGCCTACCTGATCAAGCCGCTGCACTAAGAAAACTACAAGTTTTAGGAAACAAAAAAGCGAACGCGATTAAACATGTGTTAGGCCCTTACACCGGAACTGCAATTTATCCAAATGCCTTAAAATCTTTTCTAAAATCCAACGGAGTTTCTCCAAACGATCATGTAAAATCACTAAAATGGCGGGCTGGAGAATGGCCAGGCTATTTAGAAATTGTTACAGCAAGTGGAAGAGTTTTAAAAAGCCCCAAGGTGTACTATAACTACTTAATTCCTTTTTTTATTACGCAAAACAGCCTACAAAACATGGATTTTGTAAATGAATTTTGTGACTTGAGCGTAGGAGATGCTTGGTCACCTGTGCATGAAAAACTAAAAGGTGGTCAATCAGTGTTTGTTACTAGAACAGAAAAGATGGAAAAAATTATTCAATATCTAATAGATGATAAAAAGTTAACTGTGGAAGAAATTGATCCTATGAAAGCCTCTGAAATGCACGGTCACATGATTGATTTTAAAAAAAGAGGTGCCTATATTAGAAATCAATTTAGAAGATTAATCGGTTTTAAAGCACCAGACTTTGGTATGAGACCAGAAAAGATTTCATTAGCTCGGTGGATGATTGAAATTGTAATTATTTCCATCTTCTTTTTGGGTAAAACAAAGTTCGCTCGCTGGTTTATTACCATCATTCCACAAAAGATTCTAGGCATAATCTTTAATAACTTAAGACTTTACTGGAAATCAATTAGTAAGCCAACTAAACGCAAAGGTCTGACTAACCTTAAAATGATACCGACTACAAAGGGTTTGTAATGAATTCATCTAAATTGGGAACAGACCTAGCTATAATTATTCCCGTCTACAATGAAGAAAATGCGATCACATCAACACTTAAACAGATCCATAACTTGTTTTGTAAATTAGATGTAAGGTATGAAATAATTGTAATCAACGATGGTTCAAATGACACTACTGGAGATATCTTAAAAGCAAATGTAAAAAAATATAACTTCACATTACTTGAACATAAAAAAAATAAAGGGTATGGAGCAGCTATAAAAACTGGAGTAAACTTTACAGAATCAAAGTACATAGCAATTACTGATGCAGACGGTACTTACCCAAACGAACAACTTCCGATTCTATATAGTTTTATCAAAAATTATGACATGGTAGTGGGGAGTCGCCCGTTCAATAGTCTTCCAACAAAAACGAAACCGGTTAAGTGGTTTTTTAATAAACTTGCGAACTATATTGTAGACTATGAAATCCCCGACATCAATTCAGGACTTAGAATATTTAAAAAGAGTGCTTTTCTTCCTTTTTTAAAAATTATTCCTGACGGATTCTCTCTCACAACAACAATCACACTTGGTATGATTTCGGGTGGTTATGTCGTAAAGTATATCCCGATAGAGTATTACAAACGAGAAGGTAAATCGAAAATCAAACCAATCAGAGATACAATAAACTTTGTAAAACTAATTATGAAGATGGGGCTTTATTTTGCACCTCTAAAAATATTTTTGCCCATAAGTATTATCTTTTTCATATCATCAATTATATGGGGAGTGGTAAGCCTATTCATTCTTGGAAAACTTGCTGATACAAGCACTTTACTGCTAATGATGTTCTCTCTTCAAGTCGCCGTGATTGCTCTTATTGCAGAGTTGATAAACCACAGGATTCCAAACTTTTATAATAAAAAGTAAAAGTCTTAATCTACGGTGCCAACCAAACAATATTATTTGAGTTTTAAAGGTATCTTTAAAAGAGCAAATTTAGAATATAAATATTTTACACAAACGCCTTGGAGTCTAAACGAAGTGGGGAACTTTTGGGATACAGTTGAAGACTATGACGAGGTGAATGAAACGCTCTACACTTATTTCCTACGATTTACAAATTCTTATAAGCTAGCAAAACCACATTTGCCCAAAAGTGATTATAAAATGTTGGACATACAAGCTAGAAGTGGAAAGGGCACTCTTTTTTGGCATGAAAAGCGAATGATTAAATCGTCAACATTAGTTGATTTTTCTGATTGGTTAATTTCGTTAGCCGAAAAGCGCCTTCGAAATACTGACCTTAATTATGAGTGTGTAAAAGTTTTAGATCTGCCTCTACCATTTGATGATAATAAGTTTAACCTTATCTGCTCTTACGAAACAATTGAACATATTTATGAATATGAAGATTACTTTCGTGAACTTACTAGAGTGCTAGAACCAAAAGGAATTATGATTATGACTTGTCCCAATGTATCATGGGAATGGGTTCATTGGGTTACCGCAATCCTCAATATTAATCATAGCGAAGGTCCCCACCGCTTTAGATCAAGATCTAGTTTAATAAAGTGCATAAATCAAAATAATCTGGAAATACTCGAAGAAAATAATACAATTTTACTACCATTTAATAATAGTTTATCAATCACCATAAATAAGGTCTTGGAAAGAATTCTTCCCAAAACATTCAAGTCATTATTTGCATTAAGAAGAACTTTAATATTGAGGAAGGAATGATAATTCTTTGCAGAAAGTACTTTTCTTATTAGCAAATACTTTAAATTTTTACTTGCTGGTTTTCCTGCATTTATACTTTCTATCCCTCTTAATTATCTCCTCGTAGATTCTTGGTTATTTAACAAAGCATTTGCCTACTTTATTGTCTTGTTATTCCAAGTAAGTACAAATTTTTTCTTTTGCAGATTTTTTGTTTTTAAACCAAAGAGTACTTCGAGTCTTACTGAGCAATACACACTCTTCTTCAAGGGGATACTTACATTTAGAGTATTAGATTATATAATATACAATATATTAGTCCACTACACGGAATTTTATTATATTCTTATCCAACTATTTAATACTTTTCTGTTTTCTATTCTCAAATTTCGCTACTCTAAACATATTTTGGAGTGAGTAAATATTGATTAATGGTTGATAACCTAATTCTAACATTTGGATTTATTGAAGTTTTCTTCGTCTGTGGTGCTATTTATTGTACTCTACAAAAATCTGGTTACCGATTCTCTGAAGCAATATCAATAGCGATTCTTCTTCTTCTAACTTACTTATCATTCACTTTTCAAATAGCTTTCATTCTAGGAATACCCAAAATTTCATATCTCATTGAAATGCCTATAACCATATACTCGATAAAAATTTGTATTACAAATAAAGAGTGTTTCAAAAAAGGATATTTAACGACTAAAAATATTCTTCATGAGTCGCCCTTTATATCTTGTATTCTTTTGATGGGAATAGGATACCTTTTCCTACAGGCATCGGTATTAAAACCAAATAATATTGATAGTCTAGTTTACAACCTGGCAAGAGTACTTTTGTTTCAACAAGAAAAAACTATCTTCTTACAAAATGTGAATCTATATCACCAAGCCATTTTTCCTGTCGGTAATGATATTCTTTATCATATTTTTTTACGTAGTTATAAAGAGTATGGTCTTGCTTTATTTTCATGGTTTTCCTACATCGGCATTGGACTCGCAGGTTGGTCAATTGCCACTCAATATTATTCAAGGAAGGTGGCTCTCATTTCTGTTTTAATTATATTATCCATGCCACAAATAATATATGCTGCTACAACTCCTAAAAATGATTTAGTCCTAGGGTTTGTCGTTAGCGTAATTTTATTATTATCAACTAAACTGCTTAAAGATTTAAGTGTTAAAAATATAATTTTCGTTAGTATTGCATTATCCTTTGGACTTGGTGCCAAGACCACTTTTGCATCGTTTATATTATTTTATATTCCATTTTTTTTATTTTTCCTGGTAAAGAACCATACACTCAAGTCAGTTTTTCAAATATTTTGGTCTCATCGTATTGTATTAAGCTTTACCATCATTCCTTGTTTAATACTCGCTCAATTTTATCTCTTTGCATGGAATCATATTCACTGGGGTGGTTTTTCTGGTCCACGCGCATTTGTCGATACAGTAATGAATCACGACGGTATTTCGGGGGCTATGAGTAATGCGGTTCGATACCTTTTAGAGTCCTTTCATTTCCCTGCACTTATCGATTCTTATGCTTATACGATCTTTAGTTTATCAGTTCCTGAAAGTATTCAATCTTTGCATGATAAATGGCTATTTCCATTTATATCTCAAAATGGCCTAAGTCCTAATTATGAATTTCAAGTCCAATGGGAACAAACAGAACATTCTTGGTTTGGACCATTCGGTTTTATTATTCTAGTCTGCTTACCTCTTTTCACTTTAAAAGGTAATTCAATTACCAGACTTACCGCGATCGTTTTTAGCTTAGCCTTCATGCTAATATGCTTCAAAATTTCATGGACACCAATGAAGGATCGATATTTTGCCTTTATTTTTGGAGCTTCAACACTTTTTGCAGCCTTTATGGTCAATCGTTTTATACATAAAAGATATTTGATTAAAATAGTTACTGGATACTCTATATTTTCTTTCTTTTTTGCTATTACTTTTAACCTGACTAAGCCTCTTTTTCATTTTTTTTCACCGAGAGTTGATCAAATGTTTGTTAGCTCATTTGTTGATGGTCATAATGTCTGGTCATTGACGCAAATGGGAAAACAAAGATTTTGGGAGCATTCTGATATTTCAGAATTTTTAGACCATATTCCACCAAGTAAAATTGGAATCTTTCAAGCAGGTCATCGAGAGGTCTTTCCCTACCTAATTAGTCGGCCCGATTGTCATTTTATACCAATGGAAAGAAGAATTGATGATGAGCACTCATCCATGACAATCAATTACCCTGCTCGCTTAAACGACGAGTTTGATTATGTTCTGATCTTAGAAAATCAATTTTCGATAAGTCCAAATGAGTTATTTATTAATAATCAATCTCTTAAGACAAATAAAGAACTTACATTAGTTCGTCAGATAGATATAAGCAATGATTGGGAAAACAACCAAAGATTAATTTCTCTTATTTCAGTGGGTTAATTATATCGATTAAAATTAGTTATTAAACCAGTCCTTTCAGTAATATTGTGTTCCAGAAATGATTCCTACATGGGAAATTCACAATGGAGATTAGAAACAACTCTTAATTTAACTCTTCTAAATGCAAAAGATGCAGGAGTTCTTGATCAAATCGAAATAATTGTAAGTGACTGGGGAAGTGTAATTCCACTCAAAGATGTACTGAGTTTGGTTCCTGAAGCCGAAAAAAAAGTAAAGTTCCTTCATATTCCAAAAAAGATTTCTGATAAGGAGCAAAAAGATAGCAAGTTTGCTGAAGTACTTGCCCTCAATTCAGCCGCACGGAGAGCTTCCGGTGATTATATAGGCAGAATAGATAATGACACTATTATTGGCTTCGAATTCTTCCAGAACTTTTTCTCCGTTACGCGAAATAAAAGTAACTTACTTTTTGATCCTGAAGACTCATTTCTATTCGTTGAAAGGAGATCCGTTCCTTACCGCTTTAGCAGCAAGTCATATTCTCTTAAAAATGTTCAACTATTCCTACTGTTATTTGGGCAGAAACTTAAAATTGAAAGTGCTAGAGAATGGAGTAAACCCTTTTGGTGGAGCCCTGTTGGAATTATGATATTCCACAAAAATATTTGGCATCAATGCCGTGGATATGATGAAAGATTACTCTATTGGGGTTGGATGGAGGGGGACTTGGCTCTTCGTTTAGAGCAGAAACATAAGTTAATTGACTTCAAGGATCATGCAGGAAATTACCTCTACCACTTGGAGCATTATCCCAGTTTAACATCCTACAAAGATAGAAACGGTGCTGCTACACCTAGAAAGAAAAATGAAGTCATCACTCAATGCCTAAGCTATAAAACTAATGATTCAGAATGGGGTCTCCATAAATATAATCTGGAGTTGGAGTGGTATAAAATACCATCAGTCCACAATTATAAAGATCCTCAATTCAAAAAAAGCTATTTGCTCCTTTATCCTATCAGAATGATTAAATTAAGAGTATTATTAATAGTCGATTTCTTGCAAGTTGAAGGATTAGAGAAAGCTATTCATACTGTTTCCATATTTAAAATAACATTTGGTAAAATAAAGAAAATCATAAATATTTAGAATGTTATTTTCTCCAATACTCCGAGCACTTTTTTCAGAAAGACTGATACACAAAGTAAAATGCCTTGCTAATAATCAGTATAATAAAGCAGCTAAAGAAAATCTAAGGCTTCGATCTCTCCCTCGTTATACCAAAGGACATACCTATTTTAACGAACTGGAATTACACTTCACCGATATTGCATCATTCAGCTATTCCCAAATAGAAATATTCAAGGATGAGATTTATGCATTTCCATCAAGTACTAAATCGCAGAAAATCATTGATTGTGGTGCTAATATTGGTCTAAGCACACTCTTTTTTGCACTTAAATACCCTACAGCTAAAATCATCTCGTTTGAGGCTGAACCATCAACTTTTCAAACATTAAAATTAAATATTGATCAATTAAAAAACACCAATATTGAGCTGATACAGAAAGCAGCTTGGACCTCAGAAAGTAAATTATTATTTTATCCAGATGGTGCTGACGGAGGAAATTTATTACAGAGTAAGCTTACGAATCCTAATAGCATCGAAATTGATGCTATTGATCTGAGGTCTTACTTACAAGAACCCATCGACATGTTAAAAATAGATATAGAAGGTGCAGAAAAGACCGTCATTCCTCATTGTAAAGATTTGCTACCAAATGTTCAGAACCTGTTTATCGAATATCACGGCTCTTACGAAGATCATGATTCACTAGTAAATATATTGAATATTTTAAATAATACTGGTTTCACTTATCGTTTAAGTGAAGTAAGTACCATCAAAAAGCCTTATTACTGGTTATTAAGTAATCCTATATCAGATTCGATACAATACAACATATTTGCTACCCAATTAAGGAATATAATAGATCCAGATTGAAAATTCTTAAGATAAATGCCGAAGAGCTTGGCGGAGGGGCCAATCAAATAGCCATGTCGTTACTCGATAGTTATAGTAAAAATGGGCATAATACTACGATGGGAATCCGTGGAATTCGCAAGGGAAAGAACCAAAATTCATTAATATTTGAAATTCCCAATGAGCAATCTAGAAATTTTATTTACCGAAAAGTAAATTCTTTGCAGCAAAAGGCACTGCAAAAAAGGACCCCTGTAATCCCAAAATTATTAAATGCGGTTATATCGTATTCGGAGCCTATCCGAAAAATAAAAAATCACTTAGGGTGGGAAGATTTCAATTACCCAGGATCAAGGGAAATATTAGACCTGATTCCATTCAAACCAGATGTCATCCATTGTCACAATCTTCATGGAAACTTTTTTGATCTTAGATTGTTAGCAATCCTTTCTAAATCTTATCCTGTCTTTATTACCTTACATGACTGTTGGACTTTTACAGGACATTGCGTTTACCCGTATGAGTGCGAGAAGTGGCGGAACATTTGTCATGATTGCCCACATCTAGATAAGCCTGTTTTTATTGAACGCGATGCAAGCTCGTCAAATCAGCGAAGAAAAGCGGATATATACAAGAACTCGAAACTCTTTATTGCCTCACCCTCAGATTGGTTAACTAAAATGGCCCAACAATCTATACTGAAGAATGCAGATGCAGAATTCAGGACAATTAATAACGGAGTAGATGAGACTTTATTTAAGAAAGGAAGTAAGAGTTTGGCTCGTAAAGACATTAATCTACCAAATGATGGTTTCATTATTCTATTTATGGGAAGTGCCATCTCTAAAAATGCCGCAAAAGGCTTTTCCAATTTAATTCAAGTAATTGAATACCTTTCTACAAAAAGAATTCGTGATAAGATCACCTTCTTAGTACTAGGGGATAATTTTGAAAATAGAGAGTTTGGGGAAAACCTTTGCCTTAAAAGTGGAGGTTGGATTCACGATAGATCCGAAGTTGTTAAATACTACCAAGCAGCTGATATTTACATCCACTTAGCAAATGCTGAAAATTTTCCAACGACGATTTTAGAGGCTATGCACTGCAGTCTACCCGTAATAGCTAGTAAAGTTGGTGGAATTCCAGAACAGGTTATTGAAGGTAAAACTGGATACTGTTTTGAAAATCAGGAAATTGAAGAAATTGCAAATTGTCTCATTCGACTCCTAACCAATAATGGATTAAGAGAAAAATTGGGCATTAATGCCAATTCTGAAGCCTTAAACAAATACACGCAGAAGAAAATGGTAAATTCTTACTTAGAATGGTTTAGGCAGGTTTTAGCTAAAGATAAAAAAGTGCTTTACTCATCACAGATCTAATATGCTTAAAAATTTAATTAAAAAAATAGCAGAATCAGCAGGATATCATTTTATAAGAATAGACCCCAAATATGTTCAATACCCATTAAATGCAACTCCTGAAGGTGTTTTTGATGAGTGGTTGAAGAAATATAATGTTTCAACATTACTAGATGTCGGGGCAAATACTGGTTACTGGGCAAGAGAAGTTCGCGACTCGGGTTTTACCGGAAGAATTTTATCATTTGAACCACAGTCAAAACCGTATCAACAACTACAGCAAATGGCCCATGGTGATAATAATTGGGACGTTTTTCATTATGCACTGGGGGAGGAAGATAATAATGAACAAATAAATATCTCCGAGAATTCAGTAAGCAGCTCTTTTTTGGAAATTACTGAAGATCACATAAAAGCACAATCTGACTCTCGATATGTTAAAAAAGAGATGATTGAGTTAAAAAAAATAGATACTATATTTGAACAACTGAATTTATCTGAAGAAGTCATTTTTATGAAAATAGACACGCAAGGGTTTGAAAAAAAAGTATTAAGTGGAGCAAAAGAAAACTTAAAGAGGATTACAGGAATTCAAATAGAAATGTCTTTTCGTGAATTATACAAAGGAGAAACTTTATTCGTTCAAATGATTGATTACATGATTACTTTAGGTTTCAAATTAGTACACTTACGAGATGGTTTTCGCGACAAAAATACAGGAGAATTACTGCAAGTTGATGGCATATTTTATAGACTCGATTAGGCTTTGATGAATGCAATGAAAGCTTATTGAGCAATCAATTATCAAGTCTAATTTAAAGATATTAATTGTAACAGAAGCTCCAGCTGGAAGCTATAACGGTTTTGGGAAATTATTATCCAATTTATTTGAAAATTGGGATGCGGAAAATCTACTTACATTCTTTTCCAATTCTATCTATGAAAAAAGTCATGCTAGCGATCAATGCCACTGTGCACATATTCCACAAAGCCCTGGTCGAAGATATGCCCTCCCCTATCTGCTTGGAATCAAACCTGAATGGCGCGGAAGATACTCTAAAAAATGGCTTTTGAGAAAATTAAAGTCTTTTAAACCAGAAGCAATTTATTCTCTTATCCACTCTGAATCCACACTACTCTTTGCAGACTGGATTTCTAAAGTACTAGAATCACCTCATATTATTCATGTTGCCGATCTGCCAACAACAGAATTTGGGAAGAAAATTGAAGAAGTAATTCAAAGTTCTTACCAACTAGTCACGATAAGCGAATCAATGTCATCTTTTATAAAAAAGGAAACAGGCAAACCGTCTAAGATTATTTATAATGGTCTTAAATATCATAATAATAACCAACTATGGAAAGCGAAGAATATACAAGAAGATATCGTTGTTCGATATGTAGGTACTCTCTTGCAAGAACAACAAGGAGAATCGATTGAAGATATTGCAGAAGCAATATTACAACTTAATAAGGAAGGAATAAAGATTCGAATGGAAATCTATGGAACAGAAACAAATCCTCAATTAAGTAAAAGAATCTGTGACGATCATATTATTAAACATCTTGGTAAGTTCAGGGAGGAAGATTATGTGAACTTACTAACAAATTGTTCCTTACTTGTAATTCCCTTCACTTTTAATGAGTCGCGAACTGGAAACTATCGCTATTCATTTCCCGCTAAGTTACCGGATAGTTTAGGTAGTGGAGTTCCGGTCCTAATATACGGCCCCCCCGAAATGGATGCTGTCAAATATTGTAAAAACAATCGTGTGGGACACACCATTTGCGAACGATCTATTTCCACGATTAAGAAATTTTTAAAGGAGTTAATAGAAGACCCCATGCGATTTAATAAACAGGCAGTTTTATCACAACAACATGCCCAGCAAACGATGTCAGTTCAAGTTAATTGTCGAATTTTTGACGAGTGTATATCAAATATAATTACGAAGTAATATCATAAAAACTACAATCAAAAAGATTTTAAATTTTGTGTTCTTTTTATATCGTACAATTCGCATTATCACTTTTTGTTTAAAATGTGCTGTATGGAAAAGATCCTATCGTAATAAAATAACAGAATTGTATGGAACATTATTTCAAAATAATAATAAACTTCCAAAATCTAAGATACCGCAAGTTGATATAAGTGAACTTGTTCACAATGATTTAAATATTAAGGTTTCTAACCTAAAAACTAAAGACGGAAATGTTTCAAACCTAGAACATTTAGCCATTGCATTACTGGTAAAACATAATAAACCCAAAAAGATTTTTGAAATCGGAACATTTGATGGACGATCAACCATAAATATGGCAATCAATGCACCAAATGCCAAGATTTATACCCTAGACCTACCCGCTGAGGATATAGGGAAAACAAGCTTGGAGATACACCCGTGGGAAGAAAAATACATATTGAAAAAAATTTCTGGAAGTCGTTTTACTAATAAGAAATTAAGCAACACTATCAATCAGCTTTATGGAGATTCTGCTATTTTTGATTTTAAAGATTATCAAGAAGAAATGGATTTTATTTTCGTCGATGGCTCTCACATGGCCGAATATGTTAAAAACGATACGGAATGGGCATTAAAGCTAAGGAAATCATCTGGAAGCACGATCTTGTGGCATGATTATGGGTCAGATTGGCAGGGAGTTACCGAAGTCATGGATAAGTTTTACGAGGAAAATCCAAGATTCAAAAACCTATGCCGCATCAAAGATACATCTTTGCTAATTTTATGTGACTAATATCGTGGGAGGAAAAGAACAAAACCTACGTTTCCCATTTCGCGAAAAATATCCTGTAAAACTTTTATCTAAATTTCGCTGGAACTTAAACAGATGGAAAAATTCAAAGTTATTTATACTTAATTATTTAGGTCACCAATTAACTATTATCAATCTTTTCAATGGGATTGGAGACACTGTTCTTTTAACAATTGCAATTCAGGAAATCAAAAAAAAATATCCTAATATAAAGTTAAACATAATAACTAAATACCCAGAGCTATTAGATAACATAGATGGTATCTTTTCTACTAATTGCCCAGAAACCTATTGGTCTTTAGATTTTGCCTATTTTAAAGTCCGAAATGATAAACTACGCGATGAAAATCTTTTAAATGAATTTTTCAAAAAAATTTATATAAGAGTTTATGATTATTCCCCTTCGCTTGTACTTAGTGAAAAAGAGAAAAAAGATGCTGATCAACATTTAACGGGAATAAAAAAACCATTTATAACGATTAATACCAACAGTAAGGAGCGAACAAAGAATTGGCCCCCAGAATACTGGCAACTGGTTGTTAATGATCTTAAAGAACAATATACAATAATACAGCTTGGTGACCAAAATGAACCTAACTTAAATCATGTAATTCGATGGGCAGGGGAACTATCTCTTCGCGAGGCGTGCGCAATACTTGAAAAAGCAAGTTTTCATTTGGGGATCGTTAGTTTTTTGATGCATGTAGCTCATGCATTAAACACTAAATCAATTATCATTTACGGTGGTCGGGAAACACCAGAAAACTCAGGTTACGAGAAAAATATAAATATAATCAACCCAATAGAGTGTAGTCCGTGCTGGATGCACACTACTGAAGGTGAAATTTGCCCATATAATAATAAGTGCCTCAAAGAAATAACGCCTGAAACAGTACTCTCTACAGTGAAAAATCTCATTTGCTCGTAAAGTTATGACCAAAAGCTTGATAGCCAATATTCTAGACTCAATACCTACCGATATAATTGGGGGAAGTAAGCTAAAAGAAAAACTAACTACAATTATGGATTGCTCTGGTTGTAAGTGGACAAAATTGCAAAATGGAATGAAAATGTATGTCGATTTAGAAAGTCCTTCAGAAAGGTATTTGTGGCTGGGTTGCTACCCAAAACAAATTCATGAATTTTTGTATAATAATTTACGAAAAGGTTGTGTCTTTGTCGATTGTGGTGCAAATATTGGATTGTGGAGTCTTATTGCTCTTTCATTTTACAAAGATAAAGGGGGAATAGTCTACAGCTTCGAGCCTAACCCAAGGTTAGTAGATAGATTAGAAAAGCAAAGAGAAGCTAATAAGATTCAAGGTATATGGAAAATTTTCCCGAATGCAGTTTCTGATAGGGCTGCAGCACTTGATTTAATAATCACTGAGGTACATGAAAAAAACTATATCGAAGCAAAAAAAAATTATTTTCCCGTAAATAAAGTTAATATTGAAAGCGTTAAGTTAGACGACATCAGATTTAATAGAGCAATTTCGGGCATTAAAATTGATGTGGAAGGACATGAACCACAAGTAATAAAAGGTGCAATTAATACTATTAAAAAGCATAAACCATGGGTGATCCTTGAGTTAAACAAACAATACACCAACTGCAAATTTCTAAAAGATTGGGACACTCATAAATTGATGGTAGAAATGGGATATACAGCCGATCATTCATTAGAGCAGGAATTGATGAATGAATGTCAAGATATAATATATATGATAAAATGATGAGGAATTTTATCTTAGTTAATAAAAATTCATAATAAACAAATCTAAAGAATTTTTAAAAATATTATTAGGTGCAATCACTTCATTACTGCTTGCATTATCATTCTATTTGATTTGTTTACCAAGTAAGAATAAAAGTTTTCTTGGGTTGTACAGTAATGAAAAATTTATTGCCATTGCTTCACTACTCATAGCCATGTTTCTCCTTCTAATAAACAAGAACAGGATAGAAAATTATTGGGCGAAGAAATCAAAATTACAAGTGAATAAAGATAATGATAAACCGAATAAGTTATTGCTTAATAATAATGTTGTAATCATCATATCGATATCAATTATTATTTACGCTTTTACATTCATCATTGATCCGACAATAAGAGGAGATTTTGCACTACAGAATTTCTCAAATAGTCAGTATCTGCAAAATTTATCTACTGATGTAAATAGTTCTAAAATATTCGTGTTACAAAACAACAAGTTATCACATGTAGAATTCATACATAAATGGTCATATGGAATTTTTTATATTCTAAATTCTATACATTCTATATTCGGATTTAACATGGGTAATTCTCTACGGTTTCTAGGTTTTATTTTTAGTTTAGTTTCATCAATATACACATATAAGATAATAACATTATTTACTAGAACTTATATCATCTTGAAAATAGCTTCTTGTGTTTCAATATTGATGCCATTTATTACAGGACTTTCTTATATTAATTATAGTAACTGTGATATATTTTCAGTAAGCTTAACCACTCCCTGCATATTTTACGCGATACTACTTATACGACATATTGATCAGGAAAAAAAACTTTCATCTAGAATTTTCGTTTTTTTAGTAATTTTATCAATTATTCTAGGAAGTGTTATTTTATTTAAAAAATCAACATACATAATTTCAGCTTCTATATTTATATTTATAATAATTTACATTGTAAAATCATTGAAAAGAATGAATATACTTCGGGCAATAGTACTAACAGCAATATTCATTTTACCGCTACTACAGCACGTCAAATCAAGTAGGCAATCTCTAGATATATATACTTTTGCATCCAATGTTGAAAAAAAAAATAAAAGGGTATCTACTATACAGAAAGAAAAACTGTATTATGACAATTTACTTGGCCAATATCATTCTAATTCAACAAATGGATTGCAAATTTTTCTTACTAGTTTTGCCAGTCCTGGTTTTCATGCTTTAGGTAATTCATCATTCAGTAGTTTCGCGGATTTATTTAGCATGAATGAAAAGATAACATCTTTCTTTTACGATTACAGGATTAATCAATTTACATTCTTTGCATTTATATTTTCTATACCTATCTCTGTTTTGCTTTTAATTTGGTATTTTAAGGAAAGAAAAAACTATCCTGCAGAATCCAATCTTCTTTTATTTTGTATTGTATTCAGCACTTTAATCCTCGTGTATCTATCAATTTCCAGTCAAAGCTTTAATTTTATAATAAATAGAGACTTTCGATATAAGTTGCCCATCGGTTTACTTTTACAATGTTATCTTTTATTTAAAATAAGTAGGATTAAACACTTACTTTTAAAATCCTTTTTATTCTATCTCTCACTTTCGTATTTCCTCACCTTTCCATTGTTAAAATTTTGTATTTATTATACTAATCATTATTCAAATGCTGGAAGCCCTTCTTTAAATGGTTTTTACACTCATCGCGATGTCTCCACTATCAATAGAGAAACAAATCAGTTCATCTGCTTAAAGAACAATGAGTTCACACCGTCTGAAATTTTAAACATCATTATTACGGACGATAATGAAGATGGTTTTGCCTACTTTTTGGCTTCAGAACTCAAAGGTAATATTGCTTTTTGTAAGTCCGATCATTTAGTCTTTTTAAAAGATAAGCCTGAAAATTATAAATGTGTTCATGTATTTATGCACAAAAATACATTAAATCAATCGAATATAAAAAAATCAGCGTTAAGCCTTACTAAAAATCTCTCAAGCTATACACCAATATATTCATATCTCCACATTACATGACATTTTAAGTGAGTAATAATAAATTTGCTGAGTTCGATTCTTATTCAAGAAATTATAATATTCTATTGAATGAAAGTCTTAAAATTACAGGTCATGATTATGTCTATTTCGCACGTAATAGGCTCAAACAATCATTTAAATTCTTTAGCCTTAAACAGGATTACAAATTTCATTTTCTAGATTTTGGGTGTGGTACAGGAAATCTTTATCCAATAATCCAAAGTATGTACCCCAATATTTCATACACGGGAATTGATGTTTCTTCGAAGTCGATCGATTTTGCCAAAAAAAATACAATAATCATGCCTTTCATTTAATAGATGATTTTATTTTAAGAGATCATTTTGATTTCGTTTACAAAACGGGGTTTTTCATCACATCAATCATTCTGAGCATTTGAATTGCCTAAAACAAATTTATTCACTTCTTAAAGCTGGTGGTTCGCTATGCTTTTGGGAAAATAATCCTTTAAATATAGGGACTCGCATTGTGATGTCGTTTAATCAATTCGATAATAATGCAAAGCTTATTTATCATTGGAACATAATAAGTAAAATTCGAGAACTTAAGTTTAACAATATAAATTTTTTTTCTCACTTCTATTTGCCCTCATTTCTCCAAAAGTTAAGGATAATTGAACACAGCTTGCGCCACCTACCGTTTGGTGGTCAATATGTTATTTATGCCACAAAATAGTCGATTCTCTTAAAATGGAACTAACCATCCTAATGCCTTGTCTAAACGAAGCGGAAACATTGGCAACCTGTATTACAAAGGCGAAATCGTTTTTGCTCCAAAACAATATAAATGGGGAAGTTTTAATTGCAGACAATGGCAGTAAAGACGGTTCCCAAGAGATTGCTAAGGCCCTTGGAGCCAAGGTGGTTTATATCAAAAATAAAGGATATGGAGCAGCCCTATTGGGAGGAATACAAGATGCCAAGGGGAAATATATCATTATGGCAGACGCTGACGATAGCTATGATTTTCTAAATCTCGAACAATTTATGGAAAAACTCAGGTCCAGTAACGATCTGGTAATGGGCAATCGTTTTAAAGGGGGAATTGCAAAAGGAGCAATGCCACCACTTCATAGATATCTAGGCAATCCAGTTTTGTCCTTTATTGGAAAAATCTTTTTCCGCAGTCCGTGTAATGACTTTCATTGCGGATTAAGAGGCTTTAATAAAGAAAGTATATGCAAGTTACACTTAAAGCATCCAGGTATGGAGTTTGCCTCAGAAATGGTTCTTAAAGCAACGCTTCACGGTTTAAAAATAGTCGAAGTTCCAACTACCCTATCCCCAGATGGAAGGAGCAGACCACCTCATCTTCGTAGTTGGCGAGATGGTTGGAGACACCTTAGGCTTTTGTTAATATGTGCACCTAAATGGTTGTTTTTACTACCAGGATTATTACTTCTTTTTCTGGGCTGTATTTTAACAGCTTTAATTTTCCCCAAGCCTTTTATCATAGGAGGGGTAAGTTTAGATATCCACTCATTGTTGTATGCAAATGCCCTAATTATTATAGGGATACAATCAATCTACTTCTATCTCCATTCAAAGCTTTATGCAGTTTATAATAACTATATTCCTCCCGATCGCTTCGTCTTGAGAATCAGTCAACTTGTAAACTTAGAGCGTTCACTTTTTTGTGGAGGCATATTTCTGGCTATAAGTTTACTCTTAGCGGTTTTATCGATTACAAATTGGAGTAGTAATAACTTCATGTCTTTGCAACCAAGTGAAACAATGCGATTGGTCATTCCCTCTGTAACACTAGCAATATTGGCTGTAAATATAAGCCTTAATGCTTTTTTTATGACACTGCTTAATTATATGAAAAATGACTAAACTAATTTTGAAAGGAGATACTAAGCTTTGTTCAAAAGTTTAAAGAAAATTCTAAGAAAAAATTTGCCCGAAAAGAAATATCGGCATTTGCAAATGTTATACTTTCGGGTGCGGGCCCGGTGTATTACTTCTAATCTTGCCTCTTTAGCACTTGCTTATGGTACAGACAAGGAGGGATTACATTCATATTGCAGGCACTATCAACACCATTTCTTTAAAATAAGAAAAAAAAAGTTAAATATTCTAGAAATAGGCATCGGTGGATATGAGGATCCCAATGAAGGAGGTGCGTCTCTGAGAATGTGGAAAAGATATTTCCCAAAAAGTAAAATTTATGGAATAGATATTTATGATAAATCGTTTCATGATGATGGTAGAATCAGAACATACAAAGGTAGCCAGATTGATGAAGTTTTTCTTAAAAGGATTGTTGATGAAATCGGCAAGATTGACATTGTTATAGACGATGGTAGTCACTTAAATGAGCATGTCATATCAACATTTAAGATACTTTTTCCATTAATTTCTAAGAATGCAATCTATGCCATAGAAGACTTACAAACATCTTACTGGACAAATCATGCTAATGTTAATTGGGGTGGTTCAAAAGATCTTGAAGCACCACATACCAGCATGAATTTTTTGAAAACTTTAGTTGATTGCCCTAACCATAAAGACTTTGAGATTGAACTGTATCAACCTACATACTTTGATCAAAATATAACATCAGTTCATTTTTACTCTAAGCTCGCATTCATTTACAAAAATAAGGGCATTATATTATAACGTTATTCAATGACCAAACGATATTTGAAAAATTAGCTGATGAAAATATTATTCTGAGATTAAGAAAAAAGCTCCGGAAATTAAGGCGAGAGTTTTTTCGTTACATTAATCGTTTTCGTTTTAATCATTTTCTTAAAATTCACGATTTAAGTGATCAAGTAATACTGATGATTGTAGTACCAGGTTTAGAGCATATCGCGATCCCTGCGATTAGACTTCTAGGTAGTAGTGCACCTTTAGTCGTCATAGACAATGGACTTCATTTGATAGATCGAAATAGAGTTACAGATGCGATTCCATCCCTAAAGATTTTTAAATTATACACAAATGGAATAACAGGTCAGCAGATGGTCGATACGCATCCGGAAGTGATGGAGACATTGACTCAATCCATCTGTGATATGACCATTTTTATAGATGCAGATTGCTATGTATTTAAATATTCGCTTATTGATAAAGTGTTTGAAGAGCTAAAAGATAATTTATTTGCTTCGCCTTTTTTTTTCAAAAATCATCTCTTGAAAGAGAAAATACCAGAGACCTTCCTAATTGGTGTCAATAATCGATTATATGATAAAATTAAGAAAAAGTATAGGATACAGTTCGGAGAAAGTGTACTACCAACTTCGCTAGTAAAAAAGGCTGAATCAAGATGGGGAAAACCAATCCCGTGGTTACATCCATGGAAAAAAAAGTACGATACAATTCATGTAACCGTACTTGCCAGTCTAGTAGAGAATTTTAAAATTGGTACTTTCGAAACATCTAACGAAGATATACAACATGTATGCGCAACAAGCTACAGTATTAAAAAAATTATCTTGCAATATCCAGAAGATGAATTTCTCCTAAACGCTCATTTCTTCCATATGCGATTATTTGAAGAATTAGGAATTGATAGGATCAATGAGTGCTTATTGCCAATAATTAAACATTATATAAATTCCGAAGAACTAAAAAATAGATACGCGGAATTCAAGTATACTGAAACATTCTGTAATACAATTCATTTAATAAAAAAACTTAAAGAATGCAATGTACTTTATTAGTGCTAATATTTAAATAAATATATATACAGAAGTTTTGCTTTGATAAAACTATTAAATTTATTTGTTGATATTAATGTATACTTAATTCTATTTTTTTGGCAAAAAATAGATAAAAGACGATTTTTCATTCTTGCTGACCGCTACGGACGTATCGGAAACCAACTCTACATGAGTTCATTCGTAATAAAGTGGGCAAAGCAATACGATGCTCTTGTTATACTAGCAGGTTTGCATCCTTACGATATGTTTTTTGAGAAAACGAACCATGATTTTTTTTTATGCTATCCATCTAAAGTTTCATTTCTTTCCAAACTATACTCTTTGAAAGAATATTGGACTAAATCAATTGATCGCATTTCACTCCGAATTGAAAATTCACTAAATGGTATTTTAGGATTTGGAAGTCTTGATTTATCAAGAAACTATCTAGACACAGACGG
>Ga0233432_10001763_pt1 | contig 20672 bp, 18 predicted proteins | sample SI_122_August201_6_FD_179870 | JGI IMG/M metagenome (GOLD analysis project Ga0233432, IMG submission 179870) | Seawater microbial communities from Saanich Inlet, British Columbia, Canada - SI_122_August2016_10_MG | ecosystem: Environmental > Aquatic > Marine > Inlet | place: Canada: British... | reverse complement strand
CAAATTGCAGATAGAGATACTCGATCCCAAGCTCATCAATTTTCTTGCGCACCTCCCGCACCAGTTCATCGCGGCCCGGGGATTCTACGAAATCTTCAATATCCATCTGTCTGTCCTATCTTGCTGTGTGGCTTGATGAGAAAGGGTCAAATGACCCTCAGATATAATAATCCATTAGCTCCAAGGAAAAGGGCTGCTTGAGGTCGGGTGCAACTCCCCCTTGGCAAACCGATCGAAACGGAACGGTTTCAAAAGCTCTTGTTCGCTGCCCATTATCTCGTCGGCCACCAAACGCCCTACTCCCAACATTTTATATCCGTGGTTGCTGTCGGCTATGATCGAAACATTCTGTCTGAAACGGTCAAATACGGGGAAGCTGTCAGCGGTGAAACATCCAATACCACCCGATTCTTCACGGTGATATTTTGGCATCATACCTTCGAACCGCTTATGGCAATGTGCCAACGCCGAAACCCACATATGTGCAAAATCCTTGGATGAAATGAACTCAGGGCTCGAGGGGCCATAAGGATCAATCGCCACGTCGTTGACGGGGGTATTAACTTTGTAAGGGGCTGCACCACCTTGAATGCCGTTAAAATGCCAATCAGGCTTGTAATAAATGCCCCATAATTCATCGGTCACCAGCGATCCATCGACATCAGAATAAAGCGGCGCGTCTGTATCCACATGGATAACCGGCGGCATCTTTCCATCATTGCTCATTAAGGTTTCAGGCGGCACAGTCAGCACGCCCTCCTCCAATTGCCAATAACGCCACATATCCACGTTCGGATGTGTCTGACCCGTCAGATCTTTGACTGTTATCTGGCTTGGCAAGTCCAACATAGACCAGAAATCGCGCACCCAAGGACCTGTGCCAACCACCACCTGCTCGCAGGTGACCGGTCCCTTATTGGTCTCAACTCCGCGCACTGCGGATGATCCGTGCTCATAGGTAAAGCCCAAAACCTCGACACCTGTGATTATCCGCACTCCAAGGGCTTCAACTTTTTTCGCCAATCCGTACATCGCCGGCGTGTTGTTGGCATAGCCACCGCGCTTTTCATGCAGCACAGATGTGATGCCTTGGGCCTGCCAATCGCTGAAGATATCTTTCATATAGGCCGTACAAGCAGACGCGCCTTCTATGAAGGCGCTGTCATATCCGATGGCCTGCTGCTCGGCGTGGATCTGCGCCACATCCTCATGCATCGATTCACAGGAAATCTGCATATAACCGACCGGATGATAGCAAAACGCATCTGGATCACTTTCCCAGACCCCAACCGAATGCGCCATTAATTTGCGCATCGCGGGTTGAAAATAGTTATTGCGCACCACTCCGCAGGCAATGCCTGTCGCACCTGATGCGATCCCGCTTTTGTCTAAAACGACAATGCGGCCCTCAACGTTTTCGCCGGCTTCAGTCAATTTTTCCGCAAGGCGCCAAGCACATGACAATCCATGAATACCTGCGCCTATAACAACAAAATCCGCGTGTTTGGGAAAGGCCATGCCCGATCTCCTGTTCACAAGTCTGATTTGTACCAAAAATAAACCAATAATACAGCACTTTTGACATTTTATCTATTTTACACACTAATACAACGTATTTTGGACGAAAAATTGAAATTTAATTTTTTATTGCACTTAAATTTTTTATTTGGTACATTTTTGGTACATAAGAGTCATACGGTCGGGATACAATAAAATGAAATATGGTGCTGTTGAAATCGCTGGGGAAATCACGCGTGAAATTCTTGCAGATGTTTATCTACAGAAAGAAAGATTGCCTTCGGAACGCAAGCTCTTAGAACGTTTTGGCTGTGCCAGAGGAACGATCAGGCAGGCACTTTCTTTACTTGAAGATAGGGGGTTGATCGAAATCAAACCCGGCAGTGGCAGCTATTTCATTCACCAACATAAAACCCGTAACATTACGGGAATTGACCAGGCCCGTCCGCTTGAATTGATCGACGCCAGATTCGCTCTTGAGCCCCATATTTGTCGGTTGGCAGTGCTCCAAGCGACCGGACGTGACCTTGAACAGGCCGAATCACTTTTGCTCGAGATGGAAAACTGCAACGATGACATGATTAAATTTGCCACTGCAGATGCGGCCTTTCACGTGCTGCTGGCCGAGACCACCGAAAACTCGATTCTGATATGGGTGGTTCAGCAAATCAATAGCGTTCGCGCCCACAAGCAATGGGAGAGAATGCGCAATCTGACGCTCACTCCGCCCATGGTGGCCAGCTACAACCGCCAACATCGCGAAATCTTCAATGCCATTGCCGCACGGCAACCGGAACAGGCGGCCGATGCAATGAAACGCCATCTTGATGAGGCGCGGCGATCATTAACCCAAGCCGTATCCGACGGGACAAGCTGATTCCATTCACCCACTGGCTGATATCAGCCTAAATTGCCACAGTCCCCTAACTGTACAAACGCATGAGCCCATTCTTATCCAACCGACCTCGCAGGCCAATACAGATGATCGCGCAATCACTATGGGGGGCATTTCCCTCTGGCACCGCGGCAAGCTGCCAGCGCGATCCAACCACTTGCAACAGCGTATAGCGGCCATCTTGATTGCAGATAAATCCTTTTGCACGAATTACCCCATACATTTGACTGGCCAACGCCTGTGCCAATAGGACAGCGTCAGTGCCTGCTTTCGGCCTAAACACGAAACTATCGAACAGCGTCACCGCGTGATCCGCCACATCCGCAGGACGCTTGCGCGCAACGCCCCCCAATATAACATCAAGCGGCACCTTGGCATGTCTGGCTGGCACCTGCCGGGCCTGCGGCGCCTTTTGCGTCAGCCAATGCTCTAAGCTGGTCCGCTCAGGGCCTTCGATTAAATCAATCTTGTTGACGATCAAAAGATCTGCCTCGGCCAGTTGGCGCTGCACAGTGTCACCAATATAGATGTCTTCAAACGCCGTCTTCACAGTCTCTGCATCGACCAACACAACGATACCGTTCGATTGAAGCCCCGGCAGAACGGTTAAGCTGGTGTCAATCGCTGTAGGTATCGCCACGCCTGAGGCCTCGATTAAAATATGATCCGGAGGCGGCTTGAACGCACATATATCCATCAAAGCCGCCGAAAGGTCATCCCCGAACGAACAACAAATACAGCCGCCTGCGATCGAGATAATATCGTCCTGTTCAGCCTCTATGAGATCTTCATCAATCGAAAGAGCCCCAAATTCATTGACCAAGACTGCCAGACGCATGCCATTGGCAGTGCGTAACAGGTGATTGATCAGAGTGGTTTTACCAGCCCCCAGATAGCCGCCGATCACCGTGACGGGTAAAGTAAGCGGCACCCCAGTAGACATGCGTCTCACTGCTTTTATCACAGCGCAGTGACTGGAAAAACCCGCCCCCCCTGCACGGTCCCCCAAACGCCAATATCTTTCAGGCGTGCATCCTCGACCGCCGAGGGGTCGGCTTCAAGCACAGCGAAATCAGCGTGTTTTCCGACCTCGATCGAGCCAACCTCGTGATCAAGTTGCAGCGTATAGGCCGCTCCCAAGGTGATCGCGTAAAGAGCCTCGGCGACAGTGATCTTCTCAGCTGCTCCCTGCACCCGTCCCGAAGCAGTGCGCCGGTTAACCGCACACCACGCCGTAAAAAGTGGCCCCAACGGGGTCACTGGCGCGTCGCAATGGATTGCCATTGGAACGCGTTGATCCAATGCGGTGCGACAGGCATTCATCCGCAGGGCGCGGTCGGGGCCCACAGTCAAAGCGTAATGCGCATCCCCCCAGTAAAAATGGTGATTGGCAAACAGATTTACGCACACACCCAAAGTCCGCATCCGGCGAAATTGGGCGCGATCGGCCAGTTGGCAATGTTGCAGGGTAAAGCGGTGGTCGCGATGGGGGTGCGCCTTGAGGGCTGGACCAAGCATTTCCAGCGCCAAGTCAATGGCTTGATCGCCATTGGTATGGGTGTGTACCTGAACCCCCGCCTGCAACGCCAGATGATAGATTTCTGACAGTTGCTCCGGGGTGATATACCAAAGCCCGTTCGGGGCACCATTATAATATCCAGGCCAGCGCATCCGAGCTGAAAATCCCTGAATAGATCCATCAGCAACAATTTTGATTTTTCCCAACCGCAACCGGTCAGTGGATCGTTTTGCCAGTTTGCGAACCCGTGCGACCAAGTCTTTGGGCGACAGGCCAATAAAAAATTTTAGTGGGACCAAACGTGCTGGAAAATCTGCCGCACTCGTAATCTTTTCCATCATCTCAACAGTCTCATCGCTCAGCCGCGATGCCAGATCTGTCACTGTTGTCACACCTGCACGCACGCAAAGTTTTGCGAAATCCTGCAACCCCTGCGCATCTGCATCGGTCAGCGACCGGTCAAACCCAACATAGCCTGCGACCGACATCATCACTTCTGGCCCCTTTAACTCTCCTGTTGGCAGGCCATCATCATCCAGCGGAATACCCGGATGATTAATACCAGAGGTAAGCAAACCCGCCAATGAAAGAGCTTTGGTATTCACATTCAATATATGTCCAGACGCATGCAGAATCCCGATGGGCCGCGTGGCGGACACACGGTCAAGATCACGCCGCGACAGACGTTGGTTCCCCATGTAAATTGGATCTAGTTGCCAACCAGACAGCGGCGCATCACACTCATCTAGCTGCTGCTCGGCCTCAGACAAACGCCCCAAGACGGCCTCAATTGTTGTCAATCCCGACCAGATTTTTCCCTCTGGGTCCATCCGGTCAAAATAACCACAGTAGGTTTTACGCCAGAAACTGCCCTCCATCGCGTGGGCATGCCCCTCGACAAATCCTGGCATCAGAACTTTATCTGCAAACCGCTCATCAAGACTGTAGGCTCCCCAAGCCTTTAGCTCCGCCAGCGCCCCCACACCAAGAATGCGGCCCTCTCGCACCGCCACATGGGTCGCCTCCGGTCGGGACGGATCCATAGTGATTATTTTTTTTGCTGAAAAAATTGTCGTGGTCATAATGCGACCTTGAAATTAATACCGCTATCAGCCGAGCATATGGTACAGTCAATAAATCTAAAAATACTTTTACCGTTTCAATAAAGTTCTTTTTATAGTGGAATACCCGATGCTGAATTTTACCCTCAAGCAGCTGCGTTATGTTGAAGCCGCAGGAAGACTGGGATCAATCGCCGGTGCTGCAAGCAAGTTAAATATCTCGCAATCTTCCATCACTGCGGCCATTGATGTCCTCGAGGCCGAGCTCGGTTATGATTTATTCCTGCGCACTCCGGCGAAGGGTATTCATCCAACGTCTGCAGGGTTTGAGACCCTCAAATTGATCCGCAGCTATCTTGATCAGACATTACATTTCGAGGCTGATTTACTGTCTGTGGGTGGCGCCGAGACCGGTTTTGTTAAACTGGCCTGTTATTCGACAGCCGCCCCAAGCTTTCTGCCACCCGTTCTGAAATCAATCACCACACGCTTTCCAAACCTGTCGCTCAGCATGCTTGAGGGCCATATGGAGATGATTATCAACTGCCTGGACAGCGGAGAGGTCGATCTTGTGTTCACTTATGAACGATCCGTCGATCACCGGCATACGTTTCACGCTCTGTTCGCCGCACCGCCCTATGCATTAATCGCCACCACCGATCCGTTATCGCAGCAAACCGAGGTGACACCCGCCCAGCTTGCGACCCGCCCCATGGTCTTATTAGATTTGCCCTTCACGCGTGATTATTTCACCAGCCTGTTCGACGGCATGCAGGGCGCACCAACTGTAGCGCATTCCACGCGGTCGTCAGAAATGGTGCGGGCGCTGGTTTCGGCAGGGTTCGGCTTTTCAATTTTAAACATCCGCCCCTTAGAATACGGCGAAGGTGTAGCTGAAAACACGGCCTATCACGCGCTGCCCATCCGACCTGCCGGCACGGCACCCATATTTGGCATTGCGACCACTGCGACTGTAAAACAACCCAAGATAGTGCTTGCCTTCATTGAGACCTGTCTTAACCTTAAAGCACAAGGCGCTTTTGATCGCATGTTGGTGTTCTGAGGTCTGTATATTTGCCAGAGTGATAATCACAGTAAATAGTGGAACTAGCCCCATTAAATCTGTTTTGTATCACAAGAAAACTTGTTTAGCGTTCTCATATCATTTCCAGACGGCATTTTAACACACTGAAATTCACTTCGAAAAACAGGATAAATGATATGAAAAAAACACTTAATGTACTGTCCGCTGGTGTGTTGATATGCTCTGTCGCACTGGCAAGCAGTCTCACCGCAGAAACGCCAACACGCGGCGGCACGTTGATTGCAACGCTCAACTCAAACGTGCGCAACCTGAACTCGGCCGTACAATCTGGCACTGTGACAGGCTTTCCAGGCGCGCAACTGTTTGCATCGCCCCTGCGCTATGATGAAAATTGGACGCCACAACCCTATCTTGCCGAAAGCTGGAACGTCTCAGAGGATGGTCTGACAGTCACCCTCAATTTGGTCAAGAACGCCACGTTCCACGACGGCCACCCGATCACGTCCAGCGATGTGGCCTTTTCAGTCAAAGTCATTCAAGAAAACCATCCGTTCAAATCAATGTTCGCCCCGGTGGCGTCAGTCGATACACCAGATGAACACACCGCCGTGCTGAACCTCAGCCAACCGCACCCAGCATTGATGTTGGCAATGTCGGGACAATTGATGTCGATCATCCCTGAACATATCTATGGCGACGGTCAAAACCCGAAAACCCACCCTCGTAACAATAAAGACGTGATTGGGTCCGGGCCGTTCAAACTGGTCGAGTTTAAAAACGGCGAGCATGTGATCGTCGAGCGCTATGACGATTTTTTCCTAGAGGGCCGTCCCTATCTTGATCGAATTGTCATGCGGATTATCACCGACCCGTCAGCACGGGCGATTGCACTGGAAAACGGCGAGGTGCATATGTCGGGCTTTGAGTCACAGGCGCGGATCATCAACCGGTTGAAAAAAGTGGATCATCTGATCACCACCTCCGAAGGCTATGGCGCCATCGGGCCGTTGGATTGGCTAGCGATGAATACCACCAAAGGACCCACTGCAGATGTCCGCGTACGCCAGGCCATCGCCTATGCGGTTGATAAGAACTTTATCCTCAAGGCGATCATGCAAGGCACGGCCATCGAAGCCAGCACCGGCATCCACCCAGACAGCCCGTTTTATATCAGCGATGTCGAAACCTATCCACTGGATTTGGACAAGGCCAACGCCCTGCTCGATGAGGCCGGGTTTGCCAAAGACGGCGACGGAACCCGCTTTGGGCTAACGATCGATTTTGGCTGGCCCGCGCTCAAACCGCACTCCGAATATGTCAAAGCCGCGCTGCGCAAGGTCGGCATCGACGTCACCGTACGCGCCTCGGCGGATTTCCCCACTTGGGCCAAGCGCATGGGTGATATGGATTTTGACCTGAGTTGGGACACCGTATTCAACTGGGGCGATCCGGTGATCGGCGTTCACCGCACCTATTTAAGTTCGAATATCGCCAAGGGCGTCTGGTCAAATACCCAAGGGTACGCCAACGCGCGGGTCGATGAGATTTTGGCAGCCGCGGGCCGCGAAAACGATCCCGCAAAGCGCAAGGCGCTCTATGCCGAATTCCAGCAGTTAATCGCAAACGAGCTACCACTCTATGTCACCAATGCACTGCCTTATCACACGGTGTATTCCAATAAGATCGGCAACCCGCCACTTGGGATATGGGCCACAAGCTCGCCGTTGGACAGAACCTATCTGAAACAATGATCGCGCGCCCTGTCTGCGGCGTATCAACATCGCCGCAGAGCCCCCTGCTCTCTAAGCCAAGTCTTGGCGTGAGGCCTGGATGAACTTCTTACAGTCTTTTATCACGCGGGTCTTTTATGCCGCCACGCTTTTGTTAGCTGTTCTTGTCCTGAACTTTTCCTTGATACATCTTGCGCCCGGCGATGTGGCAGACACGATTGCACAATCCATGGGCGGCGCAGATTCGACAGTGATGGCTGAAATACGAGCAGATTACGGGTTGGATCAACCGTATATTATCCAGCTGGGAAGCTATATCGGCAAAGTCATGCAGATGGATCTTGGCTATTCGTTTTTTTACAATGAAAGCGTTACTGACCTGATCTTACAGCGTTTGCCTGCCACCTTGCTTCTGGTCGTTCTTGCACAGGTTTTGGCACTGTTTGTCGGGGTTTTACTTGGTGTCATATCAGCCCAAAATCCCAACGGATTGACCAGCCATTTCGTAACTTTTCTGGCATTGTTCGGATATGCAGCCCCAGTATTCTGGACCGGAATTCTGCTTCTGATCGGCTTTTCTTTAAACATTCACTGGTTTCCCGTCGCCGGCATGCGCGAAGTCACGGTCAGCGGCGGTTTTTGGGTACATTTTGTCGATGTGGTAAGGCACCTGGTTCTGCCAATGCTTACCCTGTCATCAATCTTTATCGCGCTGTATTCCCGACAATCGCGCACTGCCATGATACATGAGTTGGAATCTGACTATGTGCGCACTGCGATTGCCAAAGGCCTAAGCCAGCGCGCCGTAGTGTACCGCCACGCACTCAAAAACTCACTGTCGCCGGTCATTACACTCGCTGGCCTGCAATTCTCTGCTGTTATATCCGGCGCCGTTTTGGTGGAAACAGTGTTCAGTTGGCCCGGACTTGGCACTTTGGCGTTTCAATCCATTATTGCGCGCGACACCCCAACAATTTTAGGCATCTTGTTCTTTTCAACCCTCGTAGTTGTGGTGGGCAACTTGTTGACTGATCTGGCGCTGCAACTGGTCAACCCGAGGATCAAAGACACAACATGACCCCATTTCCACCAACCCAAAAGCAGGCCCAAAACAAAACCAGCAGCAAAACCCGCCACCCCGCCGCCGAGGCCTGGGGACGGTTTTGTCAAAACTACGCGGCGGTGGCGGCCCTGATGACGCTAACAACAATCATAATCTGCGCAATTTTTGGCCCAGCACTCTATCCAATAGACCCGTTTGATATGGTTTGGGCGCCATTTTCACCGCCCGGGCAGGACGGATTTCTGCTCGGGACCGATTATCTGGGGCGCGATCTCATGGCCGCCCTGATCCATGGTGCCCGTGTCTCCATCTTGATCGGGTTTGCGGCCGCCTTTATGTCGGTTTTTATCGGGGTAACCGTCGGCGCGCTGGCTGGGTTTTACCTCGGATTGGTCGAAGAAATCCTGATGCGGATTACCGAATTTTTTCAAGTCTTGCCTACCTTGCTGTTCTCGATGGTTATCGTTGCACTGTTTGGTGCCTCTCTGCCGATGATCACTGTCGCTATTGGCGTGGTCAGCTGGACGGCTGTGGCGCGGATCACCCGAGCCGAATTTCTACGCATCCGAGAGCTGGAGTACGTGATGGCTTCCCGCGCCTCGGGCACCCGAAATCACCGTCTGATGTTTCGGGTTATTCTGCCCAATGCCCTGGCTCCTATCATCGTACAGGCCGCCCTCATGGTGGGCTCTGCCATTCTTTTTGAGGCCGGGCTGAGTTTTCTGGGGTTAACAGACCCGAATGTGGTCAGTTGGGGACAAGTAATCGGCTCAAACCGGCAATATATTCTGGATGCCAGCTATACGGTGACCGTGCCGGGGCTGGCCATTTTCTTCACCGTATTGTCAATATCCATGGTGGGGGATGGTCTGAACGATGCCTTTAACCCCAAACTGCGAAAGCGCTAAACAGAGGAAACCTAAAATTTCGGGGCCGCATTCGAAGCCTCCGCCAGTTTAGACCAACTGCACCCGCAGGGTCAGCTTCAAGGCTGGGCAAAAGGTCTGTCGCTGCCACAAAACGCGTAACTGGGTTGCAATCGGTGTCGCCGTATTGTGCCCATAACAGCCCGTTAGACATGTTCCGAAAGCCGGGCAGTCATTTTATTTCTGCATAGGCTTTAAAAAATTATTTATTAAGGATACCCTGATTTGAATACAAACATTGGCGCAGCATTAACGCACAATCACATACTTATCTATAGTCTCGCAATAAGACACAGAAAATGACAAGCCCCGTAAGGGGTAGCATATCTAATTTACGTCATATTTTAAAAAGGCTTCATAAACATTGACCAATCCAAGTCTGCTTATTCTTCTTCCCAGCCCCGGCACCGTTCACACACCGTTTTTGACTTCCATGATCGGACTGACTCAAGCCCTGCAACACAAAAAAATTCTCTTCAAAGTAGCGACAATCGAATTATCTGATATTGTGATGTCACGCAATTATCTGATGTCCGTTTTTCTGTCTGACGAAAGATTCAGTCACGCGCTGTTTGTAGATAGCGATCTCTCCTTTGAGCCAGAACAGTTCTTTCGTCTGCTCGATTTCGATGCGGATTTTGTCGCCGCGGTCTATCCTGATCGCCGGGCAAGAGACGCAGTCCTCCAAGCTCTGTATGAAGCGGATGGAACCAAGCCGGGCGGTCGTTCAATACAAGATATCTCCGCCAGTGCTATGAAATATTTAATGACAATCTATACAAAAAAATCGGAGCCCATTGATGTAAAGAAGAAAAATGGGTTTCATACGGTTGCATCCCTTGCCGGGGGCTTTTCCTTGATGAAACGAATTGTGCCAGAACAAATGGTTGATAACGGTGTTGCACAGCTGCTGCCCCGCACCGCCACCATCCCGGGGTATGAGAATGCGTCACGCTTTGCGGACTTTTTCTCACATTTACTAACCGACGACAAAGAGGCGATACTTGGAGAAGATCAAAGCTTTTGCAAACGCTGGTTGGTGGGCTGTGGTGGAGATATCTGGGTAGATGGCCAGTCAGATATCAGGCATCACGGAGACTATGTGCTGCGAGGGCAATACGCGAGGTCAGCACAAAACTTGTCGTAATATCCAAAGACGCCCGATTGGATACCCAACAAGATTTTACTGGCCACGCGTCAGACACCCCAAAGTGGCGACAGCAAGCATCACACAGCCCCGGGATAAAGCGGGGCTGGTTACACAGATCACGCACAGGGGCAGACACGGACGGGGCCGCAACAGGCCATGGCAAAAACCAAGATAAAATCAGAGATACGAAAGATCTGCATCCGCCTCTTTCCGACACCTAAATTTTCTGTAAAATAACGATTGACCCCGCGCCTGCCCGAGCGCTGGATTTCAAAAGGAGGCTTTGATGACCCGCCCGACCGCAATCGCGACCCCTTTGATCGACGATGACCGCACCCGCGTCACCCGTTTCACCTTTGCCCCAGATGCAGAAACCGGGTGGCATCAACATGGGTATGACTATGTCATCACCGCCATCACCGACTGCGAGATGCTGTTACAAAACCCAGACGGAAGCGAACACAGTGCGACGATCACCGCCGGCGACGCCTATCGCCGCGCAGCAGGTGTGCATCACAACGTGATCAATGCAGGCAACACCGAGATGATCTTCATCGAAGTTGAGATCAAATAACCCCGCAGTATCACAGTATCATTTAAAAGATATCACGTTAGGCTTTCACCCGCTGCGATGTCGGATCATACATTGGGCGCAACGAGGCTTCAGCCCCCACCTTGATCCCCGCCACATCAATCTCATAGCGCGATGCCAGAACCTGCGCGGCGCTCTCACTCTTGCAAGGTACATACCCCATGCCAATCGCCGCGCCCAAATGATGACCATAAGCCCCTGACGACAGATAGCCGACAATCTCGCCGTCGCGCAGGATTGGTTCGTTGTGATAGAGCATTGGCTGTGGGTCAGTCAGTTTAAACTGGACCAAACGCGTTTCCAGACCCGTCTGTCTTTTTTCCAGAACCGCCGCGCGGCCGATAAACGCGGGCTTGTCAGTTTTGACCGCGAAGCCAAGTCCCGCCTCAAGTACATGATCCTCGCAAGTGATGTCATGGCCAAAATGGCGAAAGCCTTTTTCAATCCGGCAGCTGTCCATCATATGCATGCCGCACAGCATCATGCCATGCGCCTGCCCCGCCTGCCAGAGCGTTTCAAACGCATGCGCCGCCATATCGGCGCTGACATAGATTTCCCAGCCCAATTCGCCAACATAAGACACGCGGTGCACCCGCGCCAAACCCATCCCCAATTCAATCTGTTGCGCGGTACCAAACGGGTTTGTGTCATTGCCAAAGTCGTTTGGTGACACCGCCTGCATCACCGCACGCGCCTTTGGGCCCATAACCGCCAACACGCCTTCTCCTGGCGTGACGTCGGTGATCACCACATTTCGGTCTCCCACATGCCGCCGCAGCCAGATTTCATCCGCCTGTCGCGTCGCCGCAGGGGTCACCACCAGATAGGCGTCCTCAGCCAACCGCGTGACCGTGACATCCGCCTCAATACCGCCAGCATTGTTGAGAAATTGCGAGTAGGTGATTTTGCCCACTGGCCCCGACATGTCACCGCCACAGATATAATTCAAAAACGCCTCGGCATCACGACCCTCGACGCGCAGCTTACCAAACGACGACATGTCATAAAGGCCAACCCCCGTGCGAACCGCATGGTGTTCACGGGCAACATTTTCAAACCAATTCTGGCGGCCCCAGCTGTACGCATACACGCGTTTCTGGCCAGCATCTGCGAACCAATTGGCCCGTTCCCAGCCGGAAACCTCGCCAAAAACTGCACCCTGCGCCTCGAGATGTGCATGGAAAGGGGTCCGGCGCACGCCCCGTGCTGTGGCTTTTTGACGATAGGGAAAATGATCTGCATAAAGCAGCCCCAGCGTTTCTTTCGAGCGTTCAAAAAGATAGTGCTTATTGCCTTGAAACGGCTGCATGCGGGCAATATCCACATCACCCATATCAAACGGTTTTTCGCCAGTCTCCATCCACTGGCTCAGTGCCATACCCGCGCCTCCTGCCGATTGAATACCGATCGAATTGAATCCGGCGGCAACCCAGACGTTGTCCATCTCTGGAGCAAGCCCCAAATGATAGGCATCGTCAGGCGTGAAACTTTCAGGACCGTTAAAAAACGTATGAATGCCAGCAGTTCCCAACATTGGCATACGGTTGACGGCCATTTCCAATATCGGCTCAAAGTGATCAAAATCTTCTGGCAATTGGTCAAATTCAAAGCTGTCGGGAATACCGTCCATTGCCCAGGGTTTCGAATTTGGCTCGAATGCCCCGAGCATCATTTTGCCTGCGTCTTCCTTGTAATAGGCGCATTCATCGGGCACCCGCAACACCGGCAGTTGGCTGAGACCTTCAATGGGCTCAGAGACGATATAGAAATGTTCACAGGCATGCAGCGGCACATTGACCCCTGCCATACGCCCGACTTCATGGCCCCACATGCCGGCACAATTGACCACCATTTCGCACGCTATATGACCCGCAGCGCCGTCTTCTGCCTGCCAATCAACGCCGGTGATCCGCCGGCCTTTGCGCTTCAATCCTATGGCTTTCACCCGCTCTTGTATCAACGCTCCGTTCTGGCGGGCGCCTTTGGCGAGCGCCAGCGCAATATTGCCCGGGTCGCCCTGTCCGTCCTTGGACAGATAGACCCCCGCCTGCACCCCATCGAGATTAAGATGCGGATAGCGGGCCCCGATTTCACTGGGTGTGATTTCTTCTACATCAACACCAAAAGCACGCGCCATCGCCGCTTGGCGAAAAATCTCTTCACGCCGCTCGGTCGTCAACGCCGCAGTGATCGAACCAACGCGTTTGAACCCTGTGGCCACGCCGGTCTCGACCTCAAGCGCGCCGTAGAGCTCTTGTGAATATTTTGCCAGTTTGGTCATATTTGCCGAGGCGCGCAGCTGTGCGATCAGACCCGCGGCATGCCATGTGGTACCCGACGTCAATTGCTTGCGCTCAAGCAACACAACATCGCGCCAGCCGAGCTTGGCCAAGTGGTACGCCACTGAACAGCCAATTACCCCACCGCCGATAATCACCACGCGCGCCTGATTTGGAAGAAAAGTCATAGTCAAAACCCCTTTTGGTTTAGATCCTTCAAGACGAAACTACAGTTTATGCCGCCAACAGATCAAACCGCCGACGCAATTCGCCAATATGTGCAGGCCCGATTTCGCAGCACCCGCCAACGATCGTCGCCCCTTGTTGAACCCAGCCATCTGCAAAATCCCCATAGGCCGCCGGCCCTAGATCGGTCCGGGCCTGCAGTACATCCACCGTTGCACCGATATGATCGAATGTAGGAGCAATGCCGGTAAAGCCGTTTGCATAAGCTCCAAACCGATGGCCCATTGCCGCAAGAACCGGCAGGGCGGCATTAATCGCCTCGGGTAGCGAACAATTCAACAGCACCGCGTCGGGCTGATATTGCGCAAGCAGCCCTGCGATGTCCGACAAAGCCTCACCCGAGCGCAGCTTGGTGCCATCTTTATCATCGACGCTCAGTGCCAACCATACCGGTTTACCAGTCACACCGGCCCCCATTAAACCGCCCCGCGCCTGATCGATAGAGGACATGGTTTCCAAAATGTGCAAATCGACAAAAGGCGCTTGCAACTGCGCGCAACGGGCATAGACTTCGGCCGCCTGTTCCGCCGCGGGAGCTTTCTCAGGCTGGTAGGAAAAACCCTGCGGCCCGAGACCGCCTGCCACTAATCCCGTGCCGTGGGCGTCCCGCGCCTCGCAAGCCAGACGGCAAGCCAGCTCCATCAGTTCAGGCAAGCGGTCGGTCAGGTCTTTTGGGGCCAAACGATCCGGCAGAACCCCGTAGCTGTTGGTTGTTGCGACATCAGCACCCGCTTTGAAAAAACTGTCATGCACTGCGCGCACCACGTCAGGGGTGTCCAATAAGGCCTGAACCGACCACAAACCAGTGGCCTTGCCAGCACGGGCAACCAGTTCTTGGCCCATGCCACCATCAAGGAGAGTGAGTTCGCTCATGCTTTCAACCGTTCGTTTTCTGGATCCCAGAGAGGTTGGTCTTGTTGCACCACGGCACGCCTCCTCTCACCATAAATCTCGACCTCCAGCTCGGTTCCGGGCTCCGTGAGATCGGGCCGCAACATCGCCAGTGCCACCGACGCATTGACCCGGTATCCCCAGGCACCGGACGTAGTCTCTCCCACCAATGTGTCACCCTGCCACAGCGTCGACATGTAGGGCGCGTCACAAGTGCCCGCATCGATCACCAAGGTTGCAAAGGCTTTCTTACGACCGCTTTGCTTTTCGCTCAGGATCGCCGCCTTACCGGTGAAATCCTGCGATTTGTCAAGTTTGACAAACCGCTCCAACCCTCCCTCGAGCAAGGTATAATCGGTCGACAGATCGCCCTTCCACGCGCGATAACCCTTTTCGATCCGCAGCGAATTCAGCGCATACATGCCAAACGGTTTGGCCCCTGCGGCCAGAACCGCATCATAAATTGCCGGCATGACCGCATTTTCAGCGTGAATTTCCCAGCCCAGTTCACCGGCAAATGACACCCGGATCAGAAACGCTTTTTGTCCCGCAACAGTCGCCCATTGATGGGTCAGCCAGCCCTGTTCAAGATCGGCGTCACTGATCCCGGCCAACACCGCACGTGAGGTAGGACCCGTGACCACCAGCGTGTCCCGTTCGGTGGTGGTTTCACGCACGTTCACACCTTCGGGTACCGATTTACGGATCAGTTCACCATCATGCCACTGGGCGCTAGCCGCAGTGATCAAAACGAAATTATCCTCGCCCAGACGGATACAGGACAATTCGGTCACAATTCGACCTCGGGTGTCTGAAATATAAATCAGATTCATCCGACCCACTTTCGGGATACCACCGGTACAAAACCCGCGCAGCCAATTATCTGCGCCCTCTCCCTGCAGCCAAAACCGCGAGAACCCCGGCAGGTCCAGCACACCACAGGCATCGCGCACCGCCTCGCATTCCTCGCGGATACGTGCTTCCCACGGGCCGGCACGGTTCCATGTCTGGGTGGTTTCTTCCGAGGTATCGTCGCCGGGCTTGGCGAACCAATTGGCCCGTTCCCAGCCGTTATAGGCCCCCATGACCCCACCCAGTTCAAGCAGCTTGTCATGCACAGGCGACAGTTTTTGATCTCGACCAGCAGGCCATTCATGCCACGGAAAATGCATGCCGTATTCATGGCCGTACACCTCCATGCCTTTGGCCACACAGTACGCTTGGTTGGTATAATCCGTATAGCGGCGCGGATCGCAAGACCACATGTCCCATTCGGTCTGACCCTCAGTGATCCACTCGGCCAGAACTTTACCCGCACCGCCGCCCTGTGCGATGCCAAAGGTAAACACGCAGGCCTCAAACGCATTGGGCACGCCCGGCATTGGACCAATCAGCGGCATGCCGTCCGGCGCATAGGGAATCGGCCCGTTGATCACCTTATTGACGCCCGCGGTGCCCAATAAAGGCACCCGCGCCATCGCATCTTCAACATACCATTCGAGCCGCTCCAAATCGTCGGGGTAAAGCTGAAAACTAAAATCCTCAGGCAGAGGATCCGAGGGGTTAACCCAATGTGCTTTGCAGTTGCGCTCATAAGGTCCGAGGTTCAACCCATGCTTTTCCTGCCGCAGGTAATAGCTGCTATCGACATCGCGCAGCAGGGGCAGTTTGTGACCGTTCTCGGCGCTCCAAGCCTCTAACTCGGGGATTTCATCGGTGAGCATATATTGGTGGCTCATCACCATCATCGGCACCGTACGCCCGCCATAGGGTTTGAACCACTCGCCAACCCTCTGGGCGTAATACCCGGCCGCATTGACCACAAATTCACAACGGATATCGCCCTTTTCGGTCTGCACAATCCAATCGTCGCCGGCGCGCGACACCCCTGTCGCCGGCGTGAAACGCAGAATTTTTGCACCCAAATCCCGCGCCCCTTTGGCCAGCGCCTGGGTCAGCTGGGCGGGATCAATATCACCATCATTGGGATCATAAAGCGCACCGTGCAAATCATGGGTTTCGATAAACGGATAGCGGTTTTTAATCTCATCCACAGCAAGAATATCCAGATCCATACCCTGCGATTTGCCCATGCCTTTGGCGCGCTGAAACTCTTGCATGCGCTCTTTGGAATGCGCCAGCCGGATCGAACCGGTGACGTGATAATTCATCGGATAATCAACGGCAGCGCCCAAACCACGGTAAAGTTCGGTGGAATAGCGCTGCATATTCATCACCGACCAAGAGGTCGAAAAGGTCGGCACATTGCCCGCCGCGTGCCACGTACTGCCGGCGGTTAGCTCATTGCGCTCCAGCAGAACACAATCAGCCCAGCCCGCTTTGGCAAGATGATACAGGCAAGACGCGCCAACCGCGCCGCCTCCGATGATCACAACGCGCGCGGTTGTTGGAAATTCTGCCATGGTCTTAAACCCTCCTATTGCCAGGCCATGCGGGCTGCAAGCCCACCAAATGCAACTGCCGAAATTTTCTCTAGTCTTCGTTCATGACGCTGAAGATGCGTCGATACTGTTCCCGCCAGCACCCCGTAGCCGATTGTGACAATCAGACCCGTCGAGGTAAAAAGCCCGCCAAGCAACAACATTTGTTGCCAAACCGGACCCACCGCCGGATTGGTAAACTGCGGCAGGAACGCCAGAACAAACAGCGCCACTTTTGGGTTTAGGATATTGGTCATAAAACCTTGGATGACCGCACGGCGCATCCCCTTGGCCCCGCGGGCCGACAGCGGCGCGCCAGCCCCAGCCCACGCTCGCCATGCCAGAACTGCCAGATAGACGGCCCCCAGATAACGCAGCGCATCATAGGCCCAAACGTGGCTGTGCAACAGGGCGGCAACCCCCATCGCCGCCAGCGCAGTGTGCAACAGACTGCCCAGAGAAATCCCGAGAGCGGCCGCCATGCCGCGGCGCTTGCCCCCGCGCAGACCCGACGCCAACACGAAACCCACATCGGCACCCGGCGTTACGTTCACCAAAATACCGGCTAGCATGAATGGCACCAGCAGAATGGGATCAAGTGGCAGGCCAAACATCCTCTCAATACCGCGCTATTTGAGACGCTTGGCAGGCAATATCATAATAATCACCCTTGTCTTTCACAAAGATATGTTTGGCGGTGCGCATGCCGGTTGCCCCGTCCAGCGCGCCGGCACCAACCGAAGTGCGCCCCTCATCGTCCAGTTGATAAAACAAGCTCGATCCGCAATCTTTGCAGAACCCACGCCGCGCCTCATCCGAGGATCGATACCACATTAACCCCTGCGATTGGCGCAGATGTAACTGTGGGGTCGGCACCGAAGTGGCCGCCCAATAATGCCCCGAGGTTTTGCGGCATTGCCCACAATGGCACGCAACAACATCGCGCAGCCTGCCAGACAATTCAAACACCACCGCGCCGCATTCACAAGACCCTGTAATCGACATAATCTATGCTCCTTTTGAAAAATGAGATGTGCCCAGCAATAGGCCATAAAGTATAAAACAAACCGCCATAATGCGACGCAAACTGGCGTTGAACACGGCGTTGAGCGCGGTGCGCCCAAGACCAGCCCCCAACGCGCAATAGCCGACATAACTTAGAGTGGTCAGGCTCAGAGCGGTGGGCACGATCACCCACATCTGGGACATCACGGGCAGGTCAGGCTGGATGAACTGGCTGAATGCGGCAAGATAGCCTGCCACCGATTTGGGGTTGATCGTGGCCACCATAAACGCCCGCAAATACAGCTGTCGCGGGTCCAGGGCCACATTGAGCAGCGGTTGGCTGGCGGTGCGCCAGCCACGGATCCCAAGATAGATCAAAAACCCCGCGCCCACCCATTTGAGCACCACAAATGCCGTTGGGGATGCAGCAATCAACGCCGTTATACCAAACGCCGACAGCGTCAGAAAAAGACTGGCTTGGGTCAAAATTGCAGCCACGCAAATTAACGAGACGCGGAACCCACTGGCCATGGCAACCGAGATACAGTTCACGGCGTTTGGCCCGGGTGTGGTGACAAAAAGTACCCAGAAACTGGCGAATATGATCCATGCCTCGAAACTCATCGCCACCTCAATACACCGGTGGGGCGATCACCCAGATCGCCACCGCAGCAGTGTCATAGGGGTTGTTCCACTCATGCGCTTCGCCGCGAATTCTAAAACTATCACCTGGCCCAACGGTAAAGCCCCGCCCTGCAATTACCAGATCTAGTTGGCCCGACAAAATATAGCCGACTTCTTGAGTTGGCCGTGTGACAATGCCACCACTGTGGCTGTATGGGGCAAAGGTAGAATGCACCATCTCAAAATCATCGGTCAAATCCGGTGACAGCAACTCCTCAACCAATCCCGACGCTTTGTCCCCGATGGGGCGGCGTGCGCCTTGACGTACGATATATCCCGCCTCCTGTGGTGCTGCATGAGCCTGACCAAACAGCATGGACACAGAAACCTCTAAAGTGGCTGCCAATTGCCGCAAATCACTGATTGAGGGTTGCGACAAATCCCGCTCAACCTGACTGAGCCAGCCCACCGAACGCCCCAAAGCGGTCGCAAGCTCACTCAGTGTCAGCCCGCGCGCTTTGCGCAGGGCGCGCAAGTCAGCGCCAAGGGTTTCACCCGCAGTTTCTAAGCTGTGCAGCACGGCTGTTCCATGAAAAAAGTTATCTTTTTTTCATCTATACCTGTTTCGTGAAAATTTACCAGTAATTTTCATCCGCCAGAAAGTGGGGTATCATGCACCCGTGAAAACGTCTTCGCCAGGATATCCTGCAATGCCTCGGCATCCCGGCAGTCAAAGGCATCCCGCTGGTGGCTATCGATATCAAACACCCCCAACAGAGCACCAGATCCCGTATAGACCGGTAATACCAGCTCTGACTGGGTGCGACTGTCGCATGCGATATGATCCTTAAAAACAGTCACATCCGAAACACGTTGAATTTCACCACTGCGCGCCGCAGCGCCGCAGACACCGCGCGAAAAGGGGATCACAAGACAGCCATGGCCACCCTGATAAGGCCCGATTTTCATCACCTGCGGAGCCACAACCCGGTAAAAACCTGTCCAATCAAACCGTGCATCCGAAAAATGCACCTCGCAGGCCACCGTTGCCATCAGCGCAACGGGATCTGTTTCACCCTCGGTCAGTGCGGCAATGGTTTTGGCCAGCAGCGCATAGTCCACCATCCTTTCAGACCCGCTCAATCGCCATAGCGGTGCCCTCGCCCCCGCCAATACAAATGGCCGCCACACCGCGCTTCAATCCGCGAATTTCCAACGCATTCAGCAAGGTCACAAGAATACGCGCCCCCGACGCTCCAATCGGATGTCCCAAGGCGCAGGCGCCGCCATTGACGTTGACGCTATCACGAGACAGGCCAAATTCATGCATAAACACCATTGGTACCACGGCAAAGGCCTCGTTGACCTCCCATAGATCAACATCGCTGGCATCCCAACCGATCCGCGCCAACAACTTTTGCACTGCGGGGATCGGCGCAGTGGAAAACCATTCTGGCGCCTGCGCGTGACTGCTATGCCCCACGATGCGCGCCCGAATATTCAAACCCGCGGCTTGGGCGTGATCGACATCAGCAAGTACCAAGGCCGCCGCCCCGTCCGAAATAGAGGAGGCATTGGCCGCCGTCACCGTGCCACCATCACGAAACGCCGGTTTAAGATGCGGGATTTTTTCAGGCCGCGCCGTGCCTGGTTGTTCATCGGCATCCACCACCAAGTCACCGCCACG
>Ga0233432_10001761_pt1 | contig 20683 bp, 15 predicted proteins | sample SI_122_August201_6_FD_179870 | JGI IMG/M metagenome (GOLD analysis project Ga0233432, IMG submission 179870) | Seawater microbial communities from Saanich Inlet, British Columbia, Canada - SI_122_August2016_10_MG | ecosystem: Environmental > Aquatic > Marine > Inlet | place: Canada: British... | reverse complement strand
AAGATATCTAGTCTTATGTTGATTGGCCAAACTAAATCCTTCAGTTCCAACATCTTGCCATTCAATAACTGTTAGCTTTATAATATTTTTATTTTCAATCCAAACATTTGTTAACCCAATCAAATCGAATAATAATGAATCGTTTGAGGATTCCAATAATTCTCCTCTGAATGTCGAACCACCATCAATTTCTACTATAAAATTTGATTTTTTTGAAATACTAATGTTACCTAAAAATTCTAGTCTTAGAAATATTGAATCAGGAGTTATTTTATTTATTTCTCCCTTTAATAATGTATTGTCATTTAGTTGAATTAAATAGCTTTCGGTTACAGATGAATCATCTATTTCTACACTTTGCGACATTAAATTATGGTTGGTGACAAAAAATAAAAGAGTGATGAATGTGAAATATTTCATATCAGGAAGTTAACTTAGCATTGCTAATAAACTAATGTTTTTAAGCATTAAGTGAATTAGTTAAAAAAATTAATTCTACTTACTAATAGAATACATTCGAAGCACTACGAAACGTATTACAGTGTGCCTCGAGAATTATTTTAATATCGGGGGCATATCCACCCCCCATCGTTGTCATAATTGGGATATTATTATCCTTAGCCAGGGTAAAAACGAGCTCATCTCGTTCTTTGCAGCCCTTTAGTGTTAATCCAAGTCGACCTAATTTATCTTCGGCTAATACATCTACACCTGCTAAATAGAATATAAACTTAGGGTTTATCTTAGTTATTATATTTGGTAAATAGTCTTTTAATAAACCAAGATATTTCTTGTCATTAGTATTGTCTGGCAATGGTATATCCAAATCAGAAGGAGGTTTGTGGTAGGGATAATTATTAGCTCCATGCATACTGAAGGTGAATACACGTTCCTCATTGGCGAAAATCTGTGCGGTTCCATTGCCTTGATGTACATCTAGGTCGACAATTAAGATTTTTTGGCATTCGGCATTATGCAGAAGGTGATGGGCGGCTACCGCTTGGTCATTGAGCAGGCAAAAACCCTCGGCCCGATTAGAGGACGCATGATGCGTTCCTCCTGCAATGTTGAAGGCAGCTGATCTATGTTCGAGCGCCCAAAGTGCTCCTTCAACCGTCCCATTTGTGATACGAAGCTCACGTTGAACCAGTGATTCACTGAGTTCAAAACCGCTAGCTCGTTCTTCCTTTTTGGTGAGTTGGAGAGCTAATAAACGTTTTAGATAAGCAGGGTCATGAACACTGAGGTCGTACTTGATTCCTTCCGAGGGGTGAAAAAAATCATCGTCAGTTACCAGGCCTTCTCGTTTTAGTCTTTGAGGTAAGAGTTCATATTTTTCCATGGGAAAGCGATGTCCTTCGGGTACGGGATGAACATATATAGGATGCCAGGCAATTTTTAACATGCAGGTATAACCAGTAGATCATCGATCTAAGTTCCTTGGACTAAAAGGGGGGATACATCAACCTGCTTTATCTCGAAATATTAGTACATTACAAGTATGCATATTTTATTAACAGGTTCTACTGGATATATTGGAAAGCGACTTCTACCCGAGCTCATTGAGGCAGGTCATAAGGTGACTTGTTGTGTGAGGGACGCCAAACGATTTAACCCATCCACGGATGTTAAAGACGTGGTAGATGTACTTGAAATTGATTTGCTTGATCCTGAATCGTTAAAGAATATCCCTAAAGAAATCGATGCTGGATATTACCTAGTGCACTCTATGTCTAGCTCGGCTGATTATGCAGCTATGGAGTTAGAGTGTGCTAAGAATTTTTGTGAGGCGTTTTCGCAGACTCAGGCAAAGCAACTTATTTACCTGAGTGGAATTGTAAACCAAGAAAAACTCTCAGAGCATTTACAGTCTAGAAAGAGGGTAGAAGACGAGCTTTCTAAGGGGGCCTATGCGTTGACCACATTGCGTGCGGGCATAATCGTTGGATCAGGAAGTGCATCGTTTGAAATTATTCGGGATTTGGTAGAAAAATTACCCATTATGGTGGCACCAAGATGGTTGGAAACGAAGACTCAGCCCATTGGCATTTCTGATGTTTTGTTGTTTTTGACCGGTTGCCTATCTCATGAGCAAACGTACGGGAACCACTATGATATTGGGTGTGATGATGTGCTTACCTACAAGGAAATGTTGATGGGTTTTGCTGAGGTACGTGGGTTACAGCGGCGTATTTATACGGTTCCAGTAATGACTCCTAAACTCTCTTCCTATTGGTTGTATTTTGTTACCTCTACTTCGTATTTGTTGGCCCGATCACTGGTCGATAGTATGAAGATTGAAGTAGTGTGCCGACCAAACAATTTGCGAAAAATTCTTGATATTGAACCCATTTCTTATAACACGGCGCTGGTTCGTGCAATGAATAAGGTAAATAAAGATGAAATTGCATCGTCCTGGAAAGATTCCTACACAAGTAGTGGGACAGACATTAATATTGAAAAATATGGATCTGTACCTAGCTTTGGTTGTTTTAAAGATGTCAGACGATCCGTATTCCGGAATCGTGAAACATGTATTCATCGAATTTGGAGTATAGGAGGGAAAAACGGGTGGTACTATGGGAATTGGTTATGGCAGATTCGCGGTTTTTTAGACAAACTTTGGGGCGGAGTAGGATTGCGCCGAGGTAGAACTAATCAAGACAGTATATCCGTGGGTGATGCCCTAGATTTTTGGCGAGTAATTGAAGTGGATAAGGATCAGGGGCGGTTGCTGCTATTTGCCGAGATGAAGCTACCGGGAGAGGCATGGTTAGAGTTTTCGGTGCAGGGGAATGAATTAATTCAAACGGCCACCTTTCGCCCCTTGGGAATTTCTGGGCGATTGTATTGGTATTCCGTAGTTCCGTTTCATGCTTTTATCTTTAACGGACTCATTATTAAACTTACCGAGTAAGTTTATTCTGCTAATTCGCCTACGATAGCAATTTTCTCACCTTTAGCATTTACCGCAACTCGGCTTATGTTTTTTATGCCTGCTTCGGTAAAATCATACAGTAATAACCAATCTTCGCCATTGAAAAATCGCAACTCAGAACCGTTTCCCATAATTGGAAACCCATTGGGTAGCCAGGCAAAATCTTCTGATCCAGAAAGAGTTGGTGCTATGGATAAGATTTCCTCCGTGTCAGGATTAAAGCTTTTAATGCGCCAAGGATTAGTTTGCTTGTCAATAAAACTCAATAAATCGGTGTTTGGAATGGGCAAAAAAGACCGACCTGGCGAAGGGTCTAGTATTTGTTTACTTGTTATTGGGGTATCAGTCGAATCCGTGTTGGGATTATCCAGAAGTTGGTGCCATTGTAACGTAGCGGGTGCCTGATCTGTTGGGAGTACAAAACATAGATACGATGAGGGGCTAGCCCAATGATAATACCCTATAATTCGCTCACTCTCTATAATTGTTTCGACCTTCTGTTGGTCTTGAATACCCAACAGTGGTATACTTCTGAAGTCTTGAATACCTTCCGGAGAAAGAGTAATGTAGCTCAGTTCTTGACCGTCAGGGGTGAATTGAGGGGAATATTCGCTACGATTAGGTGTATTGGTGAGCCAGATTTTATTTAGGGACCATACGCTCATTGACACGATATCTGTTTCGCCATTACGATCAGAAGCATATAATAAGGTAGTACCATCCGATGAAAACCAGGGTTGACTATCGTATCCAAGGTTATTTGAAATGTTTTGAACTCTGTGCAAATTGAATTCACTATTGACAATGGTTACATCGGCTAAAAAAATTTCAATATTAGCAGGTGGGTTCTGTGCAAATAATCGCCCTTCAAAAAATAACACGATGTAAGAACAAAAAAATGCTAACAGCAAGGGTTTTATGCCATGATTTGTTGCTAATACCATAGAATAAACTGGGTGATTGTGTATAATCAGGATAATCGATACGCTTAGTTAATCTATAACGTGTTATTAGTCTACGTATAATTATGTATAATCTAATAAATAATTAAGTCAAAACAACCAATAATTAGGTTGTCACAACAATTTATGGAGGGTTTATGGAGCTATTAGTAGGAATTTCTGTTGCAAGCACAGCATTTCTTTTTGGGTATTTGGTAGGACAAGCTCAAGGGGTAGCTAATCCGTCGAAAATAGGAGGAGTCAAAACTGGGGTAAAGTCATATCAAGACGGACTATTTGAAGGGGCACAAATAGCCTTGGAACTCATGGACAAACATATGAAAGGAGGGCTGACCTCGGTGCTGGATTGGGAAGCGGCACAGCGATTATTACGAGAGCAAATGAGTCGAAATTAATTTATACCTTTCGCCACAAACTCCAATGACTCACACGACTATCATGACTAGCGCTGTAATCACGACTACCGCAATATCTACGACCACCACAACTATGAAAAGAAATATCCGTCAACTACTTTTCACCACGCTTTTAAGTTTTTGCTTTATAGGCACAAGCGTCGGTCAAATTCGAGAACAAGGCCCCGTTGGAACCCCAGAAGTTACGCCAATCCCTTCGGCGCTCCCTGAGTCGGTGGGTATGTCTAGTGAGCGTTTAGCATATATCGATTCTATGATTACTCGTATGGTTGATGGCGATCAACTTCCCGGAGCTGTGGTGCTGGTTATGCGCAATGGTTATTTGGTGTATGAAAAAGCTTTTGGCATTGCTAATCCCAATTCCGGTGAATACTTGCGAACCGATCACATTTTTCGAATCGCTTCTCAGACCAAGGCCATTACTTCTACCGCCGTTATGATGCTTTGGGAGCGTGGGCACTTCCGCTTAGACGATCCGGTGGCCAATTATATACCAGCCTTCAAAAACCCAACCGTGCTGGTAGACTTCAATGAAGATGATTCGACCTTCTCAACCCGACCAGCCGCATCACCTATTACCATCCGACAATTGCTAACCCATACTTCAGGCCTAGGATATGGGATTATTGATGGGGATGCTCGCATGCGAAAAATCTATCAGAAGGCTGGAGTCGTAGATCTATTTACCACAGAAAATACGAGCATTCAAGAGAGTGTGGAGCGCCTTGCCGGTCTTCCTCTACATCATGATCCAGGAACCAAATTTACCTATTCGGAAGGCTTAGATGTATTGGGTTATCTGGTTGAAGTAATTACAGGCAAACCCTATGATCAATTTTTACGCGACGAGTTATTTGAACCTCTCGGGATGAAAGATACCCAATTCTATCTGCGATCCGCTCAATATAAGCGCTTGGTTTCTGTTCAAACCAAAGGCACCACAGGAAATTGGGTGGAATACAACGGACACCCCGATGGCTATTATGATGCCGATTACCCCAAAGAAGGGGCCAAGCGATTTTTTGGCGGGGGGGCAGGCCTAAGCAGCACGGCTCAGGATTATGCTCGTTTTCTTCAGATGTATCTAAACGGGGGAGTATTCAATGAACATCGCATTCTCAGTCCTACGACCATCGACTTGATCATGACCAATCAAACCGGAGACTTATTTGGTAATGGGAAGGAATACCATGGATTAGCTTTTGGAGTTGCTACACCGGATGGATTTGCCGAAGGAGTTCGAGGTAGTGCGGGTACCTTCGATTGGGGAGGGTATTTCAATACGCAATACTATGCTGATCCAGAGTTGGGGCTTATTGGCATTATTATGAAACAAACGCGGCAGATTGCGGGTGAGCCTACAGGGCAGCTACTGCGTCAAATTATTGCGGCCTCAGTCGTTGAAAAATAATTAGGTAACATTGGCTTTACATTTTGTTAACAATTTGGTAACATTAAACAAAGGAGATTAGCTATGTACAGCCACTATTACAAATACGGATTCGAACACTTCATCAACAAGAATTTGTTGGGTCTGAAGAAGCCTGATACCAAAAAACAGGTATTTTATTTAATTATGATATTCGGCGTTATTCTTACGGGCATCATGATCTAATGCTATTAAAATGATTCTAACCAATAATGATTAGCATACCCATTGACATTATTTGTTAAATGAGGATCCTTTGAACTGCTCACTGCCACTACGTTCGTCCAATTCGTCAGGGAGTGTTTTATTGAGAATTACCACAGATCATGAACATGCGGCTTGATCATGTCCTCGTACACCTGTCGAGCCGCATCCATTTGTTCTGTACTAAAATCGGCCAGAGAACCGGCGCCCATATTACTAGGAACATGTCTCAGTTTTGAAGCCCCAGGAATAATGACGCTAATTTGATCATTCATCAAAATCCATTTCAGCGCCACTTGAGCAAGTTCTAATCCGCTGAAAATATCACTCAACTTTTCAACGGCTTCAAGCCCCGTTTCGAAGGGAACGCCTGCAAAGGTTTCCCCTTTGTCGAACCATTCCCCATTGCGATTTCCATGACGGTGATCACCCGGGTTAAAAGTAGATTGGGTGCTCATCTTTCCGCTCAAGAGTCCACTGGCGAGGGGAACACGGACAATAATGCCGATGTTGTTGTCGGCCGCCATTTGGAAGAAGTAATCTTCAGGGCGGCGACGAAAGAGGTTATAGATGAGCTGAACGGTGGTCACATTTTCAAATTGAATCGCTTTTACGGCTTCTTCCACCTTCTCTACGCTTACCCCTAGGTTGCGTATTTTTCCTTCCTCTTTCAACCGGTCGAACAATTCAAAAATTTCGGGTCGGTAGTAGACCTCGGTGGGAGGGCAATGCAACTGAATCAGGTCAATGGTTTCCACACCCAGTCGTTTCAACGAATCCTCCACATAGCCTCGAAGCACCTCGGGACTGAAATTCTCGTTAATAAATGGGTCGATTTGTTTGCCGCATTTCGTAGCTACAAACAGTTCCTCGGAGGAGCCCACCGATTTCAAGAATTTACCTACGGCTTTTTCACTTTCGCCATTCTCATACACATCGGCTGTATCGAAGAAATTAACCCCACTTTCGTAGGCGGCTTGAAGCAGTTCTTGAGCCGAACCATGGTCAAATCCCATGCCCCAAACCCCGCCAACCTGCCAGGTTCCTAGGGATATTTCGGATACTTTAAGGCCTGTTTTTCCGAGTAATCTGTAATTCATAGGTTTCTGATTGGATATATGGATTGATTATTAGACAATGGTACGGTAAAAATTAAAATGAAATGGATTCCGAAATAACAATAAAATTGGATGATGTGCAAAAACTATCCTATTCTATAGCTAATTCGTAGTAAAAAAGTTGGGATCAAACAGGTGTAAACATGGATCGTGAGCAATACGAGCAAGAGTTATTTCGGCTTCAACAAGAGCTGGTGAAACTGCAATATTGGATTAAGGAATGCGGGTTCAAGGTGGCCGTGCTTTTCGAGGGTCGGGATGCAGCTGGAAAGGGTGGAGTGATCAAGCGAATCGTAGAGCCTTTGAACCCTCGGCTGGTGCGGGTGGCGGCCTTGCCTAAACCGACCGAGCGGGAGAAAACGCAGTGGTATTTTCAGCGTTATGTAAAAGAGTTGCCTGCAGCGGGGGAGATGGTGCTTTTCGACCGGAGTTGGTACAACCGGGCAGGAGTTGAAAAGGTGATGGGTTTTTGTAGCGAGCAGGAGTATCGGGAATTTTTGCGCAGTGCCCCGCTTTTTGAGGAAATGCTACAGAATTCGGGGATCATCTTGATCAAGTACTGGTTTTCGATCAGTGATAAGGAGCAAAAGAAGCGGTTCATCGCACGTAACGAAAACCCCATGAAGCGTTGGAAATTGAGTCCGATGGATATCGAAGCCCGAGTACGGTGGGTGGATTATTCTCGCGCTAAAGACCAGATGTTTGCTGCTACCGACACCGATGATTCGCCCTGGTTTGTGGTGAACGCCGACGTGAAACGACATGCCCGGTTGAACTGCATCTCGCATCTTTTGGATCAGATCCCTTACGAGGACCTAACCCCTGAACCCATTGTCTTTCCAAAGATTAGCAAGCATCCTGACTACACACGTCCTCGTTTGGACTCTATGCGCTGGGTGCCTGCCCGATTTGGGGAGAATCCGACCGATGATGAGCGCAGCTAGCTTAGCTGAGATTGGTTGGCGATTTTCGCACGATTTTGTATCATTTTATTACTCACTAAGTACTCATTGCCATCATGTTTAACCCACTCTATTGCTTATGTCTATTTGGAAGTATCTCCCCTCGTATTCCATTCCCCTCGCCGCGGCGGCTGGAATGTGGATGGGTGGCTATTGGACTTTAGTCACCCCGGTGTATGTATTTTTTATGATTCCTCTGGTTGAATGGCTGGTCGGTAGCAATCCCAGCAACCACGATCCAGAACAAGAGGAGCGTGCAAAAGCTAGTTTTGGCTACACCTTGCTGTTGTGGTCATATGTACCTATTCAATATGCACTAACCGGATTTTTCTTGCTCAAGCTAAGCGCGGGTGGTTTCACCGGACCTGGCTTTGGAAGCTTTGAGGCGCTGTCGGTCGCTGAATTTGCCAAGGCTATGAGTTCCCCGTTATGGCTTGTGGGGATGATCGGAGCTACCCTATCGCTAAGCATCAGCAATGGTGGAATAGGCTTTACGGTGGCTCATGAGCTCATCCACCGAAGCTCTAAGTTTGAACAATGGCTTGGTGGTGCTTTGCTACTCACCACCCTCTACATGCATTTCGCCATTGAACATGTCTACGGACATCACAAGCATGTAGGAACGGATGAGGACGCAGCAACGGCGCGAAAGGGTGAGAGTTTTTACCGATTTTTGGTGCGTTCTGTGCCCGATCAATATCGATCGGCTTGGGAGATTGAGCGCAAACGACTTCAGAAGAAAAAGAAGAGATTTTGGTCTTTTTCGAATGAAATGTTGGGATTTCAAGTGACTCAGCTGGCTTGGATGGGCCTTATTTTCGGGTTGATGGGACCTGTGGCCTTGGTGTTATATGTGGCTAGTTGTGTGCTGGCATTTTCTCTCTTAGAAGCTGTTAATTACTTAGAACATTATGGTCTAGAACGAGAAAAAGATGAGCGGGATCGATACGAAAAAGTAGATCACCATCATTCTTGGAACTCTGATCATGTGGTGAGTCGGATGTTTCTATTCGAATTATCACGCCACTCGGACCATCATATGGTGGCCAGTCGGCATTATCAGGTGTTACGAAGTCTAGACGATAGCCCGCAATTACCTACAGGATATCCCGGGATGATTTTATTGGCCGTAATCCCACCCCTATGGTTTAGGGTAATGAATCCACTGGTGGATCGGGTGCACGCGAGTCATTAGTGAGAGGTTTTTTGGGGTATAAAAAAGCCAGTGAGTGAACTCACCGGCCTCTGAAAGCTAGTTAGCTATTTGTCAGTTAAGACATTCGTTTTTACTAGCAGCTATTTTACTAGCAACATTTTCTTGGTTTGACTAAGAAGTTGACCTTAATTAAGTAAAAATTTAAGAGGAGTAGATAGGCGAGCTTTCCATGATCGTTCGCTGTGGTCTGCTCCTTCAAATTTTCGAGACAACCAATTCGTCTGATCATAGCCTAATTCACGCATGATCTCATCCACTTTGGTCTGATAAGGCTCGTATAGGGAGTCCAATGTTTGGGTTCCAAAATCGAAATACAATTTGTGTTCGTTTGGAATGGGTAGGGTTTCTCGTAGGTAAGAGCGATATAACTCAGGAAAATCATTGTATTCAGACTCAAAAGTTCCAATCCAATGAGTAGATAAACACGCTGCTCCTCCAAAAATATCCGGATATTCTGCTAGTGCATATAGTGAAATTAGACCACCCATACTAGAACCAGCAATAAAGGTGTGCTCTGACTTTGTGGCGGTTTTATAATTGGAGTCAATAAATGGCTTGAGTTCATCAACCAGGAAGGAGAGGTAGCGGTCTGAGTATATAGGAGAGGAGAATAAGCTGTTTTGTCCTCTTTTGGCGTGGGCGATAAGTGAATCTTGCTTGGCTTTGGATTGGCGCTCAAAAGGCTTTTGTGGGAAATACTCGGAATGCCTATTAGGTGTATTCCAGATGCCAACAACGATGGTTGGAGGGACTTCTCCGTTGCGAATTAAGTGGGACAGGGTTTCATCAACCCCCCATTCCTGACCGTTCCAAGTAGTGGTAGAATCGAAGAGCATTTGCCCGTCATGCATGTATAATACCTGGTAAGGGGCTTGGGTAGGATAGTCTTCTGGGAGCCAAATGGCTACGTCTCGAGAGGGGACATGGGTTGAAATAAACCCTGGGTAAGAGTCAATATGTCCAGAACTCACCGTTGGAGAGTTTTGCAAAGATCTATTCTCGCAAGTTACAAAGAAATTAAAAAAGACCATGATCAACACAAGACTTAATAGCTGCTTTAGGTGATGGATAGGTGATATTACAGGGTGCTGGTTCACATAGGTAGGATTAGGAGTTATCATGCTCAAAACCTACTACTACAAAACGAAACTTGCTAAAAAAATGGGTATTTTACGGTATGAAAAAAATCGCACTCATTCACATGATACTTGGGTCCCTATTTTTGGGAGCCCTCTCCCTGCCGCTATACTCCCAAGAAATTGACCTTTTAAGCTTTAATCGATTCACCATACCTATAAGTTTTAACGGTGAAGAACAACTTAGTTCGAAAACGGTTTTTTATTCGGACATTACTAGTTACGACCAACCAGAACTAGTGTTTTTTCAGCAAGCTTTAGAACGAAATATAGGGGCTTGGGGAGCATTTTCATTCAGTGCGCAGTTAATTTATCGGCGGTATAACTTATTACCGGTTGGTTCTAAAAATGAGTATCGCCCGGTTCAAGTCATTGGATATGCGCATAAAAATGCCATTGGGTTACGACAGCGGTTTCGTTTTGAGCAACGGTTTAAAAAAGAATACAGTAATCGGTGGTGGTATTCTTTTGACTTTAATCTGTTTCCCAATCATTCGAAATTTGCCTCACGAAAAATTACCAACGATTTTCTGTTCGATTTCAATGCTACCAAAAAGAGCTACGAAAACCGATTAAACATTGCGGTGACCAACCAGGTACTAGGTACTCCTATAAAGGTCGGTATGCAATACCGGACGCGTAAATTATTTACAGGAGAACCCTTAAAACATCTGCTTGTACTGCGTACCGATTGGGTGTTTTAAGATTATCAATACTCCGGTGTTATTACTATAATTTACTAGCCCTTCATAAGCATTAGTGCAATCATAAACTTTAGGATATCTACATTATGCAACAACTACATGCCGTTTTATTAACATTACTTCTGCTATTTCTGTCGGCCTGCAACAATCCCACCTCTTCTCAATCTAATGGAGAAGTCGATTTTCCTGATGCTACGCAAGTAACCCTAGAAATGGGTACGGGTATAAATCTTGGCAATGTCTTCGACCTTGGGGCTCACCGGTTCGATTTCTTTGAGCTAGCCGCTATTGTAGCTACTTACCAGCAAGCGGGAATGAAACATATACGAATTCCTACGACGTGGATGGATCCGGTAAATGGGACTGCTTTAACCGATGATAATGGGAATGTAAACTTCGAGCATCCTAGGTTTAAGGTACTCAAGCAAGTCATTGACTTTGCCATTGAACGCGAGCTTTATGTGGTGTTGAATGCGCATCATGAACGCAGTTTTAAAGCAAATTACGATGGGAGTGCCTACTTTAATGACAAGTTACAGACGTTATGGACCGATATTGCTGAGTACTTCAAAGAGTACAATCACTACTTAGTCTTTGAGATACTCAACGAACCCGAAGGGGCCTTTGGTCATTGGGGTACCGAGGTTTCTCCTGTCAGTGATCAAGCTTTATTCTTTACTAGAGAAGTCATGCGTTTAGGGGTAGAAGCCATTCGAGCTACAGGTGGAAACAATCTGCAAAGAACAGTCATGATTGCTACCAATGCCTATGGGAATCACAATCAAATATTCTCGGTATATCCAACACCCACCCAACTACCGGGTCAGGGTCAGGACAACTACCTAGCTATTCAAGTCCATTCCTACGACCCGTGGGAATTTTGTGGCGAAACCGGAGACAACAGCGCCTATCCAGGTGATCAGTTTACTGCCAGTAGTATTCGAGCCGTTGCAGAACACGGCCGGATATTAGGGGTACCCATTAATTATGGAGAGTTTGGAGTGGGTAGAGATGGAAACCAACCACAGCGTAACACCGATTTGGTACGAAATTATTATCGAACAGTTGTACAAACGGCTATAGCAGAAGGGATGTCCAGTTCGGTTTGGGAGGACCGAGGGTGGTTTGGGCTCATTGAAGGAAGTGTAACGGAGGGCTTTGAATTCAAGTACAATATTATCCCTTACATGTTGGAATCCGAATAATGCAATCATTTACGACATTGTACAAAAAACGCTTCACTATTGACCTCGTTGTACTAATAAGCTCACTCCTGAAAAACGTTGCTAAACTAATATGTAACAAAAGTTACATACAAAATGGTATTAAATAAGTGTATAGTAATCACAACCTACTAAGTAATTAGGTTGCTGTTAAGGTAAAGTGTATTTTTATGTAATTCTAAATAAAACGAAGTAGAATGAAAAGAATGTACAAGGGTATTGTCACCGCAATTGTATTCGTATTAAGTGTTGGTCCAATAACTGCACAGGACTATAAAATATCCACCACCACAGGTCAAGTAGAATGGGTGATTCTTGAAGGATGGAATGAAAATGATGGACGACATCGTCTAAGCATTGATATGAGAGAATTCCCATCCGATGGTAGTATATCACCCTCTGTTATAAAATCACTCCAACTGGTTGATGTGTACGATGGCCCTGTTGAGTACATAGACCATAATCCCGATAGCTGGGCCAATTATCATATTTACCAAGAAATCTCAGCTGAAATGATTAGCAACTCAGATGCGGCATCTCTTTTTCGAGAGCTTGAAATTAGTGGAGTGGGAACGGGTGAATATGCAGTTAAGGTAGATATTGAATTTGAAGTGTTTGTTTCGCCGTTTTACCTCCACGAAAATGGTGTAACCATTGTGTGCAATGACGCTGGTTTCGGTGATTTTGGCATTATCAATGGGATCACATATATAAAGAGAACAAGGGAGCAAATAAATCCTCAAAACGCAGCTACAACTTGTACGAGTGGTATCACCAACATGGATAATCTATTTTTTACCCAAGAATTTATGGATTACGGGTTTAACGAAGATATTTCTCATTGGGACGTTTCGAATGTGACGTCTATGATCTCTATGTTTCATGACGCACACGTATTCAATCAAGATATTGGTGCTTGGGATGTATCTAACGTGATCAACATGCATAAACTATTTCGATACGCTCGTTCCTTTAATCAAGACATAAGTTCATGGAACACTTCCAATGTAACCGATATGTCCGAAATGTTTTTCAGTGCTCAGAGTTTCGATCGGAGTTTGGAGACTTGGGATGTTTCTAATGTGACAACAATGATGCATATGTTCCAAGATGCGATAGATTTTAATGGAAGGCTAGATGCGTGGAATGTTTCCAATGTGCAAAACTTTAGGCATATGTTTGAGGATGCGCAGAATTTCAACCAACCCATTGGGTCATGGAATACTGCTAGTGCAACGGACATGTCCCACATGTTTGATGGAGCAATTACGTTCAACCAAGACATAAGTGGGTGGAACACTGCAGCGGTGGGGTCGATGTATCGCATGTTCCTAAACGCACACACCTTCAATCAGCCTTTGGATTCATGGGATGTTTCGAGTGTGACCGATATGGCTACGATGTTCGCGGAAGCTCATGCCTTTAATCAGCCGCTCAATAGTTGGAATACTAGTAATGTGCGACGAACAGGATCTATGTTCTGGGGGGCGACATCATTTAACCAAGACCTTAATAATTGGGATCTGAGTTCGGATACGTTAATGTCTACCATGTTTGTTGATGCATCGTCGTTTAATGGGGATATCTCTAGCTGGAATACATCTCAGGTCCGTTTTATGAATTATATGTTTAGTGGGGCTTCCAACTTCAACGGAGACATTTCAGGTTGGAATGTATCCAATGTAGAAGTATTTCATGGAATGTTTTGGGAGGCGAGTTCTTTCAACCAAGATATATCTGCTTGGGATGTTTCTTCCGCGTATGAATTTGGGCGCATGTTTAAGGAAGCAACCTCTTTTGATCAACCCATTGGGGCATGGAATATGGGGAATGCGGTAAGTATTGCAATGATGTTTGATAGTGCCCTTGTGTTTAACCAAGATCTCACAAATTGGGACGTTTCAAGAATAGAAACTATGTATGCCACATTTAGGGACGCTTCCAACTACTCATCTCCATTACATGATTGGAACGTGTCTAATGTAGAGGATATGTCTTTCATGTTTCACAAAGCGACCTCCTTTAATCATCCTTTAGACTCATGGGACGTATCTAAGGTATATGATATGAGTGATATGTTTAGTCATATGAATTTCAATCAAGACATTGGAAACTGGCTAGTTGCAAATGTAAACAGGATGGATTATATGTTTGTTGAAAATCAAGCTTTTGATCAAGATCTATCGAACTGGTGCGTGGGCGCACTGCCTACCCAACCAGAAGGTTTTGGATTTACCTCTGAAGGCCGTTCGCCTGTTTGGGGCAACTGCTCCGATTATTTTGAAGGGGATAATTTGATATTTAACGCAAATTTTAACCGACCAGAGCTCAATACCTATTGGGATTTATGGACTGAAAAAGAACTAGGAATCATGGCCGAGACACAGATATCGGACCAAGAAATTAGGGTAGATAATATTACAAATGGTGGTGGACCAGAGATTTGGAGTGTGCAACTGAATCAATACTTAACCAGTTCACAGATCGCAAAATTAGAAGTAGGAGCAACTTATGCGTTGAGTTTTTCTGTACGAGCCGATGCCGAACGACAAGGGTGGGTATATATTGGGCAAGACGAAGAACCTTATTATGAATACAATCGAGCATGGTACGATATAACACCCGAAAAAAACAACTATACGGTTGAATTTACCCTAGACGAAATAAGACCCAACCTAAAAATAAGCTTTGAACTTGGCCAATCGGATATTCCTGTATATCTGGGTGATGTATACTTTAGAAAAATTGCTGATCCAATCGTTGTTTCCATACCTGATCAAACAGTGCTCACACTTGATACCACCTTCACTTCTGTCTTTATTGATGGAGTGCCACAACAGGGGTTCAATGCCTTCCAATATACGGTGCGTTACCATCCAGATTCGCTGGATATTGAGGTGTTAGGGAATACAGAAACACTCACAAAAGATTATGAACTGATCTATAATGCCGAAGAACCTGGACAAATTATTGTAGTAGGTGCTGGGATCAATCCTATTGCTGAATCAGGCCCTTTGACAGACCTTAAAATTTCATACAAAACAGGTGGAATTTCGACTATTCGTTTAGAAGATGTGATGGTAAATGAGGGGGAGTCTTTTGTTATTTCTAGAGATGCACGAGTAGACGCAACCCGATTAGTATGTGGTGATGTGACCGGTGATTATGGTGTTTCAGCACTCGATGCCGCCTATATTTTGCGACATACCGTACGTTTAGCCCCCCAATATCCATTAGAAGGGTTTGCTTTTGTGGCCGGTGATGTAACGTCTAATGGCGCAGTTACTGCCTATGATGCCTATTTTGTACTACGTGAAACGGTAGGACTGCCCACTACCTTATCCTGTTCACTTGGTAATACTGTCTTAAAAGTGGCAATATGGAAGCCATCACTGAACTGGGATATAGTCGCATTGGGCGATAAAGGAGTTGCTAACCCGCTGTTGGATTATGAATTACGTCTGCAATTGAGTGATACCGATGAGGTTCTCTATTCAATAACTTTTGAAGTTGACGCGGAGACTGAGGTTCAACCTGTTGGTTTAGCGAACGATTGGCAGGTACTTACGCATGTGGACGGGGATACAAAGCGTATTTCAATGTTTGGTCTCACGCCGGTAACCAGTCCTATTCTTCGAGTGTCGAATATACAACGTTCTGTATTTGAGGCGCGTGCTCAGTTTAATGAATCTAGTTGGGTTACTATACAGGAGACTATTGAGCAAGATGTGTTAGAACCACAGGCTTATCAACTCTCACAAAACTATCCAAATCCTTTTAATCCCGTTACCCAGATTCAGTACAACCTACCCGAGCAAACTCATGTTCGACTGGAGGTATTTAATAGTCTGGGACAAAAAGTGATGGAATTAGTCAATTCACAACAACTAGCGGGCTCTCATACAGCTAGTTTTGATGCTACGGAGTTGTCTTCAGGGGTTTATCTGTACAAAATTACTACACCGTCTTTTTCCCAGACCAAAAAGATGCTTTTGGTAAAATAGAGTATTAAGACCCGTTCTATTGATTTAAGTATCGCACCAACATTTTGTTAGTTGACAAAACCACCTTTATTAGTTACTTAGTATGCAACCAAGTAATTGATAAAGGTGATTTTTTTGTCAATTAATTATTTAAACATGTTTTTGTGTATTTGTAAACTTATGATGATGAACCCTCCCACGACAAAGATTTTTTCATATGCCAACATTCAATAAACTAATCCTTTGCTTACTATTATTTGTTCTAGCTACCCCGGTTTTAAATGCTCAAGACCAAGAACAGCAAACATACATCTTGCAAAATATTCAAGGGCGACACACACAAACCCTCGATGGATTATGGTCTATAATTGTTGATCCGCTCGAGAATGGCTATTACAATTACCGATGGCAACCGCGTGGAGATGGGTATTTTATGGATAGGCAGATGGAGGATCCTTCTGAGCTCATCGAATATAATTTTGATACTGACGAGTTATTAATGGTTCCAGGTGATTGGAATACCCAATCTGAAAAACTCTATTACTATGAGGGAACGGTTTGGTATAAGACTAATTTTGATGCAGTCCTACATGAAGATCAAGAGCTTTATCTGCATTTTGGTGCGATCAACAATGAGGCAAAAGTGTATTTAAATGGTGAAAAAGTGGGAGAGCATATAGGCGGATACACGTCATTTTCGTTAAATGTTACGGGTAAAATAAAACCTCAGGAAAATTTATTGGTTATAAAAGTGGACAATAAACGTAAGCGAGAAGCCATCCCCACAATCAATACTGATTGGTGGAATTATGGGGGTATTACCCGATCTGTGAAATTAATCTATACGCCAAAAAAACACATTTATGATTATTTCATACAATTAAATCCCGACGACAAAAAGGAAATTATCGGTTGGGCAAAAGTGCAATCAGCTAGTTTAGGTGAAGTAGTGACTCTATCCATACCAGAACTTGGTGCTACCTTACAATCCAAAGTTAGTGAACAGGGAATGGCCAATTTTAGCTTAGAAGTTAATCCTGTACTATGGTCCCCGAAGTCGCCGAAATTGTATGAAGTAGTGCTTACCTATAAAGAAGATGAGTTGATTGATGAAATCGGTTTTCGAACGATATCAACCAAGGGTTCAAAGATTCTTCTCAACGGTGATCCGGTATTCTTGAAAGGAATTAGTATTCATGAGGAGGCACCTTTCAAAACCGGTAGAGTAACAACAGTAGAAGAAGTACGAATACTCCTTGGTTGGGCGAAGGAATTAGGGGCTAACTTTGTTCGCCTAGCCCACTACCCTCATAATGAGGAAATGGTTCGGGAAGCCGAGCGAATGGGGCTTATGGTTTGGTCTGAGATACCGGTGTATTGGACGGTACTATTTGATAATGAGGCAACCTACCAGAATGCAGAACAGCAGTTGGAAGAGATGATTGCTCGGGATAAAAATAGAGCAGGGGTAGTGATGTGGTCTGTTGCCAATGAAACACCCCTTGGGGATGCTAGATTAGAATTTTTAACTAGGTTAGTTGACCGGACTAAATCATTAGATCATACCCGATTGATTACCGCGGCACTAGAAATACATTCACGAAAAAAGGGAGAAAATTATATTGATGATCCGCTTGGTCGTTATGTTGATGTCATTGGTATAAATAGTTACTGTGGCTGGTATGGTGGAACCCCAGACTCTTGTAAGGATATTACTTGGAAATCAGCTTATGATAAGCCAATGATCGTTAGTGAGTTTGGAGGAGGAGCTCTTCAAGGGTTACATGGAAAAGAAAACGAGCGATGGACGGAGGAATATCAAGCTTCGGTATACCGAAATAATATCGAAATGTTAAAAAACATCGACTTTTTAGCGGGAACATCGCCGTGGATTCTGATGGATTTTAGATCGCATCGCCGTCACCTCAAGCGTATACAAGCCGATTTTAACCGAAAAGGATTAATTTCTGAGCAAGGTATAAAAAAACAGGCGTTTCACATTTTGCAGGACTATTATTCCTCTATAGAATTTTAATTCTTCCGAAAATTTAATGGTGTTGAAGTATTTAGTATTAATCAAATTATTATTTCTGGGTACATGTGTAGATGTTCAAAACACCTTACCATTGCCCCCAGCTAATGCGGATTCGGTTATAGTAGACATCTCTGGGAATACCCTAAGACCTTCGAATCTAAGCACTCCTTATGTGGTAATATTAGGCGTTGCGCAGGACGCTGGGTTCCCTCAAATCGGCTGTGAAAAAGACCAATGTAAACGGTATTGGCAAGGTGAGGTCGGTCCTAGGCATGTAAGTTCAATTGCTTTAGTCGACCCATCCAGTCAGTCAACATGGATATTTGATGCTACACCAGATTTTAAATATCAACTTCAAGCTCTTAAACAGCAGGTTCCAGCGTATTCGTTAGATGGAATTTTTATAACCCATGCTCACATCGGTCATTACACCGGGCTCATGCAATTAGGCCATGAAGCCATGGGTGCCCAAGAGGTTGCTGTATATGCTATGCCTATATTGTCCAATTATTTAAAAAGTAATGGACCATGGAGCCAACTTGTTAATTACAGAAATATAATGCTTAACAGTTTACAGGCAGATCGGCCAACATTCTTAACAAATGAGCTGAGTGTAACACCTTTCCTTGTTCCTCATCGCGATGAGTATTCCGAAACAGTTGGTTTTAAGATACAGTATGGTGAAACCTCTTTACTCTATATTCCGGATATTAATAAGTGGGAAGTATGGGAGCGATCGATTGAGGAGGAGATTTTGAAAGTGGATTATGCTTTGCTAGATGGTACATTCTACGATTCCAACGAGCTTCCTGGGCGTGATATGTCAGAAATCCCTCACCCATTTATCCAAGAAAGTATCCATCGCTTTAGGAAACTTGCTTCAGTAGAGAAGCAAAAGATTATATTTACCCACTTTAACCATACAAATCCGCTTATATTAAACAGCCCTGAGCGTGATTATGTTAAATCTTTAGGTTACCGAGTCGCAGAGGAAGGATCGGTAATTATCTTATAATTGTTTTGTTGGGGCAACAGGTTCAAACCTTAGTGAATGATAATCAAAAAGCGGGTCGATATACTCTACGTTGGGATGCTGCTGGCTTTAGTAGCGGTACCTATCTGCTGCGTATAGATGTAATTGGAGACGATAATCAGCAATACTCTCAGATACGAAAAATGCTACTTATTAAGTAAGGCTAAGGTATCTTAAAGGGAGTATTTATGTATTCAACCAAAAAAAATAACGCACCTTGGAAGCTGCTCGGCCTACTTATAGTAGGGCTTTGGGCAGCGATGGGACCGTATCGACAGGTACAGGCGCAGACCATTAATGTGAGCCTGGCGGATACCGCCGCCTTAGCAGGCGAGGAGATGTTGGTTCCGCTACTTGTTTCGCCCCTTAGCGAATCCGACAATGTACTTTCGGGTACCTTCGTATTCAATTTAAATGAATCCATCTTTGAAATTACAGGGGTCGCAAAGCAGGGCACCATGCTTGAAAATACCTCTAGTATTCTGTTCAATATTGGAACGAATACCCTTGCCTTTGCCAGTACCTCGGCCATAACGGGTACCGGAACCTTGGTGTATCTGAAGGTGAAGGCGAAAAATGAGGCAAGCTACTTTCAGTATACCGACGTGTCCATTACCCAGGCTACTCTTAATGAAGGTGAGCCAGAAGTGAATGCCACAGGAGCTCGATGGACCATAAAAGGTATCCGGATTGAACCTCGAAGCCAGTATATCTCCATCATTGAAGGAGATTCTCTGCAGTTTAACCTATCGGGATATATTGAGCCTCCGGTTAGTTGGTCGGTTACCGATACCACCATTGGGACGATTGATGAAACCGGAATGTTTCGTAGCAAGCGATACGGTTTGGTGCAAGTGAAGGCTGCCGATGGTCAAGGGCTTCGCGATTCAACCGCTTTTTTCCGAGTACAGTCTTCGGTTATCAATGAGCTTGCGGTTACTATTCCCGATACATCGGTTCGCCAAACAAGGGATATCGCATTGCCGGTTTATGTTTCGGATGTTACCGGACTGGGGGTACTTTCAACCGATATACAGATCACTTACAATCCCAATTATGTGCAGTTTAATGGGGTAAGTGCGGAAGGCACCATGACTGAAGCTTGGGGTGCACCTACTGTGCGGGTAGAATCGGGGGCCATTAACATCGCTTCGGCGGGTACGGACACCCTTGAAGGATTTGGGACACTCTATTTTTAAAATTTTACGGTGAAAGACATCAATACCGGAAGTTTTAACCTGAATATAAATAGGGCGAACTTGAACGAAGATCTATCGGTAGCGACCAATAATGGACGCTTCACGGTGTTGGCAAAGCCTGTAAT